>Ga0190265_10000049_pt1 | contig 140510 bp, 131 predicted proteins | sample Popmic124T_FD_133135 | JGI IMG/M metagenome (GOLD analysis project Ga0190265, IMG submission 133135) | Populus adjacent soil microbial communities from riparian zone of Indian Creek, Utah, USA - 124 T | ecosystem: Environmental > Terrestrial > Soil > Riparian zone | place: USA: Utah... | reverse complement strand
GCGAGGCGTACGCGGAGGGTAGCAGCCCGTACCCGCAGGGTATCGGCCGTACGCGGAGGGTAGGACCTCGTACCCGGCGGGTAGCACCCGTACCCTGCGGGTAGCACCCCGTACCCACAGGGTATCCGTCGCCCCCTGCGGGTAGCACCTCGTACCCGGCGGGTACGGGCCGCCCCCGCTGCGTACGAGGCGCGAGCACAGGGTACGGACCCGTACCCGCCGGGTATTGGTCCGTACCCGCCGGGTACGAGGTCCTACCCGCAGGGTATGGCCGCACGCCCCGGACCCCCTCCTCGGTCCTCCCCCGCTGCGCGGGAGAGGAAGCCTCCCTCCGGCAGCACAAAGTTAGCGCCTATGGGGTCAGGGGGTGAGGGCTGAAGACCGCAGACTCCTGGGGGAGAGCGATCTCCCCTACCCCCGCTTCTCCTCCAGCTCCGCCCATCGCGCATAGAGCCGCTCGACCTCCTGCCGGGCCTTTTCCAGCGCCGCGCAGCGGGCCTGGATCTCGGCGGAGTTGCTGGCGACGGTGGGGTCTTCCATAGCCTTCTGGGCGGCGACCAGGGCGTCCTCGGCCTCCAGGATCTTCCCCTCCATCTGCTCCCATTCGAGCTTGTCCTTGTAGGAGAGACGCTTCGGCTTCTCCTGTTTCGAAGGGAGCGGAGGCGGCTTGGGAGCGGCCTGCTTCGACGCGGCTGGCGACTCCCGGTGCGCCTCCCACTGCGCATAGTCGGCGAAGTATTGGGAATTGCCCCTGCCATCCAGAGCCAGCACGAGGGTGGAGACGCTCTCCAGGAGATACCGGTCGTGGGTGACCAGGACCAGCGCGCCGGGGAACTCCAGGAGGCTCTCCTCCAGGACTTCCAGCGTCGGGATGTCGAGGTCGTTCGTGGGCTCGTCGAGGATCAGGAGGTCCGCCGGCTGGAGCATGAGCCGGGCGATCAGGATGCGCGCCTGCTCGCCGCCGGAGAGCCGCGACACCGGCGTGTCGAGCTGCTCGGATTGGAACAGGAAGCGCTTCGCCCACGACGCCACGTGCACCGTGCGGCCCTGGTAGAGCACCGAGTCCCCCTCCGGAGCGAGCGCCCGGCGCAGCGACACGGAGCGGTCCAGGGTCTCGCGCCCCTGCTCGAAGCGGACCGTCTTCAGCCACTCCGCCCGCTCGATCGTGCCGGCGTCGGGCTCGAGAGTGCCATCGAGCAGCGAAAGCAGGGTCGTCTTGCCGCTGCCGTTCGGACCGAGCAGCCCGAGCTTCGTGCCCGGGGTGAGCTTGATATCGAGATTGGAGACTATCTTCCGTCTCACGGTACCAGCGTCGAACGACTTGGCGAGCCCTGTGGTGACGAGGAGCTTCTTGGTCTTGCGGTCCGAGGCGTTGAAGTCGAGCCCCACGCGGGCCTGGGTGGCGGGGCCGGTCCGCTCCTTGATCTCGCCGAGCTCGGAGATGAGCCGCTCGGCCTCCTGGATGCGCCCCTTTGCCTTGGTGGTGCGCGCCTTGGCCCCGCGCTTGAGCCACTCCACCTCGCGGCGCACACGGTTGGCGAGCGACGACTGGTACTCGGCCTGGTTGCGCAGCACCTCGTCGCGCTTCTCCAGGAAATCGCTGTAGCTCCCCGGCGCCTGGAAGAGCCCCTCGGGATAGCGGCGGTCCAGCTCCAGCATGCGGGTGGCGACGTTCTCCAGGAACCAGCGGTCGTGGCTGACGGTCACGTACGCCAGCGGCTCGCTGCGCAGCAGCTCCTCCAGCCAGAGGATGCCCTCCACGTCCAGGTGGTTCGTGGGCTCGTCGAGGAGGAGGACGTCCGGAGCCCTGACCAGCTCGCGGGAGATGGCCAGGCGCTTCTTCCATCCGCCGGACAGCACGTCCACCGCCTGGGCCGGATCGTTGAACCCGGCCCTGCCCAGCGTGACAGCCACCCGCGTCGCCTTCTCGAAGTCCTCGGAAGGATCGTCCGCCAGTGCCTCGGTGAGAACCTCCTCGACCGTCTTCCCCGGCGGGAACACGGGGTCCTGCGGAACATAGCCGACGCGGGTCCCACGGCGGACGGCGCGGGTCCCGCCGTCGGGCTCCTCCATCCCGGCGAGGATACGCAGGAACGTGGACTTGCCCGAGCCGTTCGGCCCGATGAGGCCGACACGGTCGCCCTCGGACAGCCCGAAGGAGAGCCCCTCGAAGAGGGGGCGGGCGCCGAAGCCTTTGACCAGGGACTCGCAGCTCAGGAGGACAGCGGGCGGCATAGGCGGGAGATTGTAGGGCACATCTCAACTTAGGGCCTGGCGAATATATGCTAGCTCCAGCCATGATCCTCAAGAGACTGTTTCCGGCAACCCTCCTGGGTCTGCTTCTCCTTGGAGCCAGCGAGCCCCCCCGTCCCCTCACTGACCGGGAGCTCGACCATCTCGCCGCGTATGCCCGGCTCCTCTCCCTGGTCCGCTTTTTCCACCCCAGTGACGCGGTCGCCGCAGCCGACTGGAACCGGGTGGCGGTGGCGGGGGTCCAGGCGATCGCAGGGGCTGAGAATCCGGAGTCCCTGGCCCAATCATTGGAAAGCTTTTTCCGCCCGCTCGCCCCAACGCTGCGAGTCGTTCCCAAGGGATCGCAATGGGAGATGCCGCCCGAGCTGCGGCGGCCGGACGGCGATGTCCGCATCGTGGCGTGGCGGCACTATGGCGGCGACTTCGGCGCGGAACGAAAGGTTTTCTCGAGCGAGCGGATCGACGACCGCAACCCGAGCTTCGGCACGCTCGCGGTGGCGATGCCCGCCAAACCCTACCAGGGAAACCACGTCAGCCTGACCGCCTGGGTCCGCTCCGACGTGGAAGGGGACGGCCGCGTCCAGCTCGGGCTCCGCGTGATCCGGCCCGGAGACAAGCCCGGGTTCTTCGACAACATGGCCGACCGCCCGATCTTCGACACCCCCTGGCGCAAGGTGAAGATCGAAGGAGAGGTGGCCGTGGACGCCGAGCGGATCGTCATTCTCCTGGTCCTCAACGGTCCCGGCAAGGTCTGGCTCGACGAGGTGGAGCTGGACGCGCCACCCATCATCGAACCCCTTCGCAACAGCGGAGCCCGGGGACCCCAGCGGGGACGGCCCAAGACCGGACTGCCCGACGACACCTCCAACCTGGGGTTCGACAAGGGGGAGACCGGCCAGCAGCCGCCGGGCTGGACGTTCCCCTATGAATCGATCCGCGCCGGGTATCACCTGGCCGTGGAGCGGGGAGAAGGCTGCCGCAAGGGTGGCTGCGCCAGGATCGAGAGCGATCCCATCGCGGCTCCGCGCTTCGCGCGTCCGGAGGAGGTGGTGGAAGTGGATCTGGGTGCGGGCGTCGCCGCGTTCGTGCCGGTTTCCCTCTATGCCGACGACCAGGGGACGCTTCCCAGGACCGCGCCCGCTCCGCCTCCGGCCGTCGACGTGAACGGCGACACGCGGGAGGCCCGGCTGGCGGCTGTAGCCCTGGCCTGGGGAATCCTTCAGCACCTCCATCCCGAGCTGCGGCCGGACGATCCTGCCTGGTCGACCGCGCTACGCTCCGTGCTCGCGGCTGCCGCGCAGGATCAGGAGAGCTTCCTCCGTGCCGCGCGCCTCCTCCTGGTCCCGCTGAAGGATGCCCGAGCCGGCTTCCTGCGCAAGGGCGGAGTGACCCCGCAGGCCCTCCCCCTGGCCTGGGAGCACATCGAGGGGCAGCTAACGATCACGGGTGCGGCCGGGAACACCGGCGGCGTCCCAGGGGACGTGGTCGTGGCACTGGACGGCCGGCCCATCGAAGAGGTCCTGAAAGAGGAGGAGGCCCTCGTCTCCTCGGCCACACCCGAGGCCCGGCGTTGGCGGGCGCTCGAAAACCTGATCTTTGGCCCGCCCGGCTCCCGGGTAACCCTCCGGCTGAAGCGGGGAGCCGAGGTCGAGCTCTTCCGCGAAACGCCCTACGACCGCCTGCCTCCGGGTACGCCCCTGGAGCCGGTCGCCGAGCCTCGGCCCGGGATCGTCTACGTGGATCTCGCCCGCGTCGAGGAAAAGGATTTCGAAGCCCTGCTCAAGCGGCTGGCCGCGGCCCGCGGCGTCGTCTTCGACCTGCGCCAGGGCTCGAATGTGTCCAACATCGTCCTCTCCCACCTCACCGATCGCGCCACCGCGAGCTCGAACTGGCAGGTGCCGGTGGTCATGGCGCCGGACCATCGGAACGTCGAGTGGATGACGACCTTCTGGACCGTCGAGCCCAGGAAGCCGCGCCTCCGCCGGACGGCCTTCCTGGTGGACGGCCGGTCGGACGGCTTCAGCGAAACCCTTCTGGATACAATCGAGGAGTACCGTCTCGGAGAGATCGTGGGCGACCGCTCGGGCGGGAGCAACGGCTCGGTGAACCGGAGCGACCTGCCCGGTGGCTACCGCCTGGTCTGGACGGGCCAGCGCGTGCTCAAGCACGACGGCTCGCCGCTGCACGGAATCGGCGTCTCTCCCACGGTGCCGGCCGTCCGCACCATCCAAGGCGTGGCCGCCGGCCGCGACGAGATCGCCGAGAAGGCCGCGGAGATCCTCCTCCGGAACTAGCTCCTCTGTCACACCTGAATTGCGGGTTGAGGCGGCCATACACCCGGTGCTAACTTGACAGTATTGGGCCTTGCCCCTCCCCTACAAGAGGAAGCTACCCGTCGATCGGAGCTTGACAAGGCTCTAGCGGGCGACCGCGGCTCCCCGCCGCTCCTCGATCCAGACCCGGGCCGCGGCCTCCTCGCCGAAGAACTCGGTGGGGAAACCGTCACCCTTGCGGAAGAGCCGGGTGCCGGTGAGGACGAGCTTGGCCATCACCCTGGCCGTCATCTTGGCCTGGTGAATGGCGACCCCCTGGACCGGCATGCGGGAGAGAGCGGCGCCGGTGACCTTGCGGCCTTCCGGCGTGCCTCCCCCGAACTCCGCCATGTCGACCAGCATGAAGACCTTCTCCCGGCCCCGGGCCATGTCTTCATGAAGACGGGCGAGGACCTCGCTCTCTTCCAGGGACACGGGCCCGGTCAGCCGCAGGGCGATGACGTCAGGCTCCTCGAACCAGGTGGCGTGGGAACCGACTCGGCGGGTCTCGGCCATCGACTCCTCCTCAGGATGGGAACGGCAATACCATATGACCGGCCGGCCGGCAATTCAACCCGGACCGGGCTAAGCTTGCCGTCCGGATGACCGTTCTCACAGCCTTTCTCCTGGCCGCGGCGATCGACGCCGTCTTCGCCGACCTCTCGCCGGGCTCGCCGGGCTGCGCCCTGGCCGTGTCCCGGGATGGGGTAATCGTCTACGAGCGCGGCTATGGGACCGCCGACCTGGAGCACGGGGTGCCGATCACTCCCCGGACGGTCTTCGACACCGGCTCCGTCTCCAAGATGTTCACGGCGGCGAGCGTCTTCGTCCTGGAAGACCAGGGGCGGCTCTCGCTGGACGATTCGATACGGAAGCACCTGCCGGAACTGCCTGGAATCTATCAGGCGGTCACCCTCCGCCATCTGATCCATCACACGGGAGGAGTGCGGGATTATCTCTTCCTCCGATCGTTGGCAGGGCATCCGGAGCTCAAGCCGGTAAAGCCGCGTGAGGTGATCGATCTTCTGGCCCGGCAGAAGGGGCTCGATTTTCCACCTGGAGAGCGCCACTCCTACACCAACTCAGGCTACGTCCTGCTCGCGGCCGTCGTGGAGAAGGCGAGCGGCCAGCCTCTCAGCCGGTTCGCCGAGGAAAACCTCTTCAAGCCGCTGGGCATGACGAGCACGCGCTTCTTCGACGATCCCACCCGGATCGTCCTGAACCGGGCGGACAGCTACTTTCCCAGCGGCGTCTTCCGCACCTGGGCCGGCACGGTGGGGGACACCGGCCTCCTCTCCACCGCCGGAGATCTCTCGCGTTGGGACATGGCCCTCGCCAAGCCCGGGCAGCCGGGGAAGCTTCGGGACGGCACGCCCCTGGGCTACGCCGGAGGCCTCTTCCTCCGGGACTTCCGCGGCATGCGGACGGTCGGCCACGGCGGCTCCACGCTGGGCTACGTCTCCGACCTGCTCAGCTTCCCCGAAGCGAGTCTGACGATCGCCTGCCTCTGCAACACCCCGGCCGGAGCCCCCAGCCGCCGAACCCGCGAGGTAGCCGCGATCTTCCTGGGAGACCGCCTGCAGCCGGAGCCCCCCGTCGTCCCAGCGGATGCCCCCGCCGGGCTCTACTGGGACCGGGAGGGAGACTCCTTCCGAAAGGTCTGGATGAAGGATGGCAAGGTCGTCCTCCTCCGCTTCGGAGCCGAGCGCGAGCTCGCTCCCCTGGGAGGAGGCCGCTTCCGGATACCCGGGACACCGGGGACTGTCGAGGTCACCTTCGGCTCCGGATTCCTGACGGAGACCGGCGACGCCGGCCTCATGCGCTTCGAGAGGATCGAGCCGTCCGCTCCGCCGGACCCGTCCGGATACGCCGGTACTTACAGGTCCGAGGAGGTGGGAGGAGATCTCTCCTTCGCCGTCCGAGAAGGCGCGCTCGTCCTGCAGCTCGGCGGGCAGGAGATCCCCCTGGAGCCCTTCGCCCAGGATGGCTTCCGCCACGAGATCCTGGGGACGATGCGGTTCGATCCCGAAGGATTCGTACTGAACACGCCGAGGGCGAAGGGACTCCGGTACCTAAGGCGGGATCAATCCCTGTGATCTGGCCCTGTTGGTTGCGGCAGCGACAAGGGCGCGAAAGGCCGCCGGACGGAAGACGGTGCCGCCGTACTGTCTTGCGATCTCTCGGGCTGACTTCCGAAGGATGCGGGCCTCGGCTTTCAGGACGTTTGGAGTAGGCTCGTGCGCGATCTGGAAAACATCGGCAATACAGTCGATGAGACTATCGACGCGACGGTGGTAGATCAGAGGATCACGGCCCTTGTAGTCGCTGAGGGTCCTATCGAGGCGGTACGGGACGGTGTCGAGCACGACGACATCATGAGGACCGCCAGCCAAGGCAATCGAACATGCCAGTCCCAGTTCGAACGGCATATTGAACCTTGCCGGCTGACCGGTGCGGCAGAGATCATGAATGGATACCCCGCAGGATCGAAGTAATTCGTAAATGCGAGCAAGTCGGCCCTGGCCGCGCTCGCGAACCTCGAGCACGCAGCGTGGTGTCTGTCCCAAAGAAACAAGGGCACTGACGAGAGTCACGAAGAACGACTGGTAGGCGGGGTCGAAGGGGACGTTCAGGAAGACCCCACTGGGATCGCGAGTTGGCGAGGGCATTCAACGAGCGTTGCGGCTTTTCGTCTTTCGGATGGCTGCGGATACCTTCTGAGGCTGGGGCACCTTTTCTGCAGCTCGAAGAGCCTTTGCGGCCACTCTGGCGTCAGAGGGGCGTACTCCCACAGAATGGAGAATCTCGCTGGCCGATGCCTTGGTGAGATGGATCTTGCCGGTACGCAGACCTCGCACCACCATAGAACGTTTGCCCTTTCCGGCGGGCGGGGTCGGTAAAGCGGGCTCGCTCATGGACGACATTATACACCTTTTGGAGGTGTCTGGAGCATGGACCTCATACCCCTCACCCGCGCCCTGATCGACATCGAGTCGGTCACCGGCAACGAGCGCGCGGTCAGCGAGTTCCTCTTCGAGTACCTGTCCAGGCTGGGCACCGTGGAGCGGATGCCGGTCGAGGGGGACCGCTTCAATCTGTTCGCGAGCTGGGGTCGTCCCGAGGTCGTCCTTTCGACCCATATCGACACCGTTCCTCCGTTCTTCCCTTCTTCGGAGGACGGCGAGCACGTCCATGGCCGGGGGGCGTGCGACACCAAGGGCATCCTTGCCTCGATGATCAAGGCGATCGAGACGCTTCTGTCCCAGGGGGCGAGCGGGTTCGGGTTGCTCCTGGTCGTGGGCGAGGAGACCGACAGCATCGGTGCGCAGGTGGCCAACCGGAACCCCCGCGGGTCGCGCTTCCTCATCAATGGCGAGCCTACGGAGAACCGGCTCGCTCTCGGGTCCAAGGGGGCGCTCTACCTCCGGATCGAAGCTTCGGGACGGATGGCTCACTCCGCCTATCCCGAGTTGGGCGAATCGGCCATCGACCGTCTCCTGGAGGCTTTGGCCCGGCTTCGGAGCGTGCCCCTGCCTTCCGATCCCATCCTGGGCGAGACGACGCTGAACGTCGGCACGATTTCCGGCGGCCGAGCGTCCAATGTGATCGCCGACCAGGCCCGGGCCGAGGCCCTGATCCGCACGGTCGGGGACACGGCGGAGCTTCGCCGGGCGATCCATAGCGCCCTGGCGGATGTGGAGATCGCGGAGGAGCGCGAGACCCGGGCGATGCGGCTGGGGTCCCTCCCCGGGTTCGAGACCACCGCGGTCAAGTACACGACCGACATCCCCCGGCTGGGCGCCTGGGGAGAGCCGTTCCTCCTCGGACCCGGGAGCATCCACCTCGCCCACACACCCGGGGAGCGGGTGCCGAAGCGGGAGTTGGAGGAGGCCGTCCGCCTCTATGCGGGGATGGTGCGGCGCTTGCTAGAATCCGGACCATGAAAAAGATCGAGGTCGGCATCCTGGGGGCCACCGGTACGGTGGGACAGCGGTTCATCCAGCTCCTGGAGGACCATCCCTGGTTCGAGGTGAAGTGGCTCGCGGCGAGCGACCGGAGCGCGGGCAAGAGCTACCGGGAGGCGACCTCTTGGCAGCTTGAAGGCGCGCCACCGGCCAATGTGGCCGATCTGTCCGTGGACGAGGCCGTTCCCGGCCGCGGGCCGAAGCTGGTCTTCTCGTCCATGGCCTCCAACCAGGCCGGGGAGATCGAGCGCGCCTTTGCCGAGCAGGGACACATCGTGGTCTCCAATTCCAGCCACTACCGGATGGCCGAGGACGTCCCCCTGCTCATCCCCGAGGTCAACCCCGGCCACCTGGGGCTGCTTTCGGCACAGCGCCGGGAGCGGGGGTGGGAGGGCGCCATCGTCACCAACCCCAACTGCGCGGCCGTGGGCCTGGTCATGGCTCTCGCCCCCCTGAAGCAGTTCGGGCTCATGAACGCCGTGGTGACCACGTTCCAGGCAGTCTCCGGCGCAGGCTACCCCGGCGTCCCGTCACTCGACATCCTCGGCAACGTCATCCCGTACATCGGCGGCGAGGAGGAGAAGGTCGAGAGCGAGCCCCAGAAGATCCTCGGCGACTTCATGGGCGACCGCATCGAGCCGCTGCCCATGGGGGTGAGCGCGAGCTGCCACCGGGTGCCCGCGATCGACGGCCACATGGTGGCGATGAGCCTGGAGTTCGAGCGCCGGCCGTCGCGGGAGGAGCTGGTCGAGGCGCTCGCCGGGTTCCGCGGCGTGCCCCAGGAGCGGGAGCTCCCTTCGGCACCGCGCAGGCCGATCCATGTCATGGAGGCGCCGGACCGACCCCAGACCCGCAAGGACTCCGGCCTGGAGAAGGGCATGGCCACCCCGGTCGGCCGCATCCGGGAGTGCTCCGTGCTCCACTGGAAGCTGGTGGCGCTCTCCCACAACGTCCTCCGCGGCGCCGCGGGCGCGGCCGTGCTCAACGCGGAGCTGATGAAGAGCGAGGGGTTGCTCGGCTCGTGATCGTGATGAAGTTCGGCGGCAGCTCGGTGGACACCGCGCAGTCCATCGAGCGCGTGGTGGGGATCGTCCGCGGGCAGCGCCACCGGCAGCCGGTGGTGGTGGTCTCGGCCATGGCCAAGACCACCCGCAAGCTGCTCGAAGCCGCCGATGCCGCAGCCGCCGGGGACCTGGATCTGCCTCGGGCCTGGGCTCTGTTCGAAGAGCTTCGGGACTACCACTGGCGCGAATCCCGCGCAGCGGTCCGCCCCGAGGGGCACCCCGTGCTCGCCGCCATGCTGGAGCGCTACTTCGGGGAGCTTCACGCGGTGCTCGAAGAGATCAATGCCGCGGGACGGGTGACTCCGCGGCTCGCCGATCACGTGGCGAGCTTCGGCGAGCTGGTGTCGAGCGCCATCCTCTCCCTTGCCCTGGACTCGTTTCAGAACGGGGTGGAGGCGCCCTGGATCGACTGCCGCCAGGTCCTCGTCACGAACAGCGATTTCACCCGCGCCAAGCCGGTCTATGAAGAGACCGAGCCCCGGATGCGCGAGGCGATCCTCCCCCACGTTGAGGAGGGACGGGTTCCGGTGCTCGGCGGCTACGTGGGCGCGACGATCGATGGTGTCATCACCACCCTGGGCAAGGAGGGGTCGGACTTCTCCGCCGCCATCGTCGGCGCCGCGATCCGCGCCGAGGAGGTCCAGATCTGGACCGACGTGGATGGCATCCTGACCGCGGACCCGCGCATCGTCCGCATGGCGCGGCGTGTCCGGACGCTGTCCTTCGACGAGGCCCTGGAACTCGCCTGCTCCGGAGCCAAGAAACCCCATTACGGAACGCTCGAACCGGCCAGCCGGGCAGATGTCCCGATCCGCATCCTCAACTCCTGGCACCTCCATCTTGCATCCCCTCAGGGGATCGCCGAGGGGACCCTGATCGGCCGGCGCACCGCCGCGGCGGCGCCGGGGATCAAGTCCATCGCCTGCAAGCCCGGCATCCACCACCTGACGGTGCGGCCCTCGGGCACGGGCGGCTTCCTGGACCGGGTCTGGGAGATCTGCGAGCGCTTCCGGCCGTCGCTGCTTTCGCTTGGCGCGGACGAGCACCGGGCCGAGCTGTCCCTGGAACACGCAGACCGTCTCTCTGAGATCCGGGAGGCGCTCGAGGGCTTCTCCCGCGTGGAGGTCGGCCGCGGCAAGACCGTGATCACGCTGGTTTCCGAGGATCTGGCGTCCAGCCCCGGACTTGCGGCGATGACCCTGGAGATGGCGCGGCCCTGGGAGCCGCGGCTGGTCCTCCAGGGGGTGTCCGCACCCTGTGTCCGCTGCCTGGTGGACGAGCGGGAGGCCGAGGCCGTGGTGGCCGAGCTGCACGAGCGGGTTTTCCCAGGCCCGCCAGGAGAACCCATCGAATGAAGAAGCTGGCGCTCATAGGATATGGACGGATGGGCAAGCTCGTGGAGCAGCTCGCCCCCGGGCACGGGTTCGAGGTGGCGCTCCGGCTGGACAGCTCGGACCACGAGATCAGCCCGGAGCGCTTCCAGGGAGTGGACGTGGCCGTGGACTTCTCCACCGCTTCGGCTGTGCCCTCTACGGTCGAGCGGCTGGCCCCTCTGGGAGTCCCCCTGGTGGTGGGGACGACCGGCTGGCACGAGGCACTGCCCCGGGTGCGGGAGGTTATGGAGCAACAGGGAGCGGGATTCCTGCACGGCGCCAACTTCTCGGTGGGGGTGCAGGTCTTCTACAAGCTGTCCGAAGCCGCGGCCCGCCTGCTGGCGGACGAGACCGCTTATGAAGCGTGGCTCTACGAGATCCACCACAGCAAGAAGAAGGACGCGCCCTCGGGCACTCTCCTCCAGATCCGGCGGGCGATGGAGTCCGCGGGATGGGACCGGGGGATCGACGTGGCGAGCAACCGGGCCGGCGCGATCCCCGGCACTCATCAGATCGGGTTCGACTCGGAGGCTGATACCATCACCCTTCAGCACACCGCCCGCAGCCGGGCCGGATTCGCGCACGGAGCCCTGCGCGCCGCGCGTTGGATGGCCGGCCGGCGCGGCTTCTACGAGTTCAGTCAGGTCTGGGAGGAGATCGTCTCTCCTTCCCGGTGAAAGGCACTGCCATGTTCCAAGGCTGCGGCACAGCTCTCGTCACTCCGTTCAAGTCCGACCTCTCCCTCGACGAGGAGGCGCTGCGCCGGCTCGTCCAGCGCCAGATCGAGGCGGGCATCCACTTCCTCGTCCCCTGCGGCACCACGGGGGAGAACCCGACCCTCAGCCGCGAGGAGCACCTGCGGGTCGTCGAGATCACCCTCGACGAGGCCAACGGCAAGGTCCCGGTGCTGGCGGGATCGGGCGGCAACGACACCCGCCAAGTGGTCGAGCTGGCCAAGGAGGTCGAAGCCCTCGGCGCGGACGGCCTGCTGGTCGTCACCCCCTACTACAACAAGCCCACGCCGGAGGGCCTCGTCGCCCACTACCGGGAGGTCTCCCGCGCCACCCGGCTGCCCATCGTGGTCTACAACGTGCCCGGCCGCACCGGGCTCAACGTGGAAGCGTCCACCCTCGCCCGCCTGGCCCGGATCGACCGGGTCGTGGCGGTCAAGGAGGCGTCGGGCAACATCTCCCAGATGTCGCAGATCTTCCAGGCCGTGCCCCACGACTTCGCGGTGCTCTCGGGCGACGACGCCATCACCCTGCCGCTGATGGCCCTCGGGGGCCTGGGAGTGATCTCGGTGGTGTCCAACGAGGTCCCCTACGCCATGTCGCGGCTGGCCTCCCTCTGCCTGGAGGGGGACTACCCGGCCGCGCAGCGGATGCACCGCCAGCTCCACGCCTTGATGGAGATCAACTTCATCGAGTCGAACCCGGGGCCGGTCAAGGCGGCGCTCGCTATGATGGGACTGATCGAGCCGGCCTACCGCCTGCCGGCGGTACAGCCGAGGCCCGAGAGCCTCAAGAAGATCGAGCAGGTTCTGCTCGAACTCGGGCTCATCCCCGGCAGCGAGGTGCCGAGCGTGGAAGAGCCGGTTCATGCCTGAGCTGAGGGAAGAGATTGAAACTCTCTTTGCCCGGCCGGCCGAGTACCGGGACGAGCATTTCGACGTCTTCCGCCGCTTCAAGCAGGCGCTCAACCAGGGCGAGGTCCGGGCCGCGGAGCCGGACCCCTCGTCCCCGTCCGGCTGGCGGGTCAACGCCTGGGTCAAGCAGGGGATCCTCCTCGGCTTCCGCATGGGGAAGATCGTCGACATGTCCGTGGACAGCCTCCCCTTCTTCGACAAGGACACCTATCCCCTGCGGGAGCTGAGCCCGGGGGTCCGGATCGTGCCCGGCGGCTCCTCGATCCGCGACGGCGTCTACCTGGGCAAGGGGGTCACCTGCATGCCCCCGATGTTCATCAACACCGGCGCCTGGGTGGACGACGGCACGCTGATCGACTCCCACGCACTTGTAGGTAGCTGCGCCCAGGTGGGCAAGCGGGTCCACCTCTCCGCCGCGGCCCAGCTCGGCGGAGTGCTGGAGCCCGTCGGAGCCCTGCCCGTCATCGTGGAGGACGATGTCCTGGTCGGCGGCAACTGCGGGGTCTACGAAGGGACCGTCGTGAAGCGCCGGGCGGTCCTCGCCGCCGGGGTGATCCTCACCCGCTCGACCCCGGTGTACGACATGGTGAAGGAGACGATCCACCGCGCAGGAGAGGATCAGCCGCTCGTCATCCCCGAAGAGGCCGTGGTGGTCGCCGGAAGCCGCGCCGTGACCCGGGGGAAGGGGGAGGAGTGGGGGCTGTCTCTGTATACCCCGGTGATCGTGAAGTACCGGGACGCGTCGACGGACGAGCGGGTGCAGTTGGAGGACTGGCTGCGCTAGGCGAGCGACCGGAGCAGGACGGTCTGCATCGCCGTCGACGGCCCCCCCACCTGAGCCCGGAGCAGCATCTTCGCCTTCTTCTCCAGCGCGTCGGCCACGGCGCTGTCCGGTGGGTAGGGGAAGGTCACGAAGCCCACTCCCAGGCCGTCCACCCCCTCCACCCGGATCGGGAACAGGTTCTCGTGGAGCCCGATCAGGTCCCAGAAGAGGCCGTCCACGATCGCCACCACCGGTCCGCGTGAAGCTGCCCGGACCAGATCCTCCCGGTTCCCTTTGCTTCCGTCCATCACGACCAGGACCGGCTCCCCCTCGGGGAGATCGTCCACGCTGGTCCGGACATCCGCTCCGAGACGCAGATGAAAGAGATCACGGTCCGAGGCTTGGACCGGCTCGGGAAGGACCACGATCCTCCCCTCTCCGGCGAAGAGCTCCCCGACCAGGGTCCGGCCCTGCTCCGCCCCGACGGTGACGAGGGGGAGCGAGGAGGGCGGAGCGTCCGGCCGTTCCCTCCTTTGCCGCTCGCGCCAGGTCCGTCGCATTTCGGCCAGCCCCTCGACCGGGGAGTAGAGGAGTGCCTGGCTCCTCGCGGCGTCGTCCAGCCCTCCCAGGGCGGCTTCCAGGGTGGGCAGGGGCACGGCACGCCCGCGGCCGTCCGTGATCTGCCCGATGGTTGCGTTGAAGGCCTTGCCCCGGGCCTGCGCCGTCTGGAGCGGGAGGAAGTGGACCGGCTGCTGGACGCGCCTGCCCAGGGGCGAGAGGGCGGCCCAGAGGGCGGGCGAGGCCGTCCGGATCGCTTCGTCCGCGGAGGAGAGGTGGTCGCTCATGGCCCGGAAATCTTACAGGCTCGCCCCCCTCTTGAAACCCTGCGCGGCAGGCACTAAAATTTTTCCGCCCCCGGATCTGTTCCCTACCTCTGGACGAACGTCCCGGGAACCCCCAATCTATCCAACGACGATGTAGGAGGAGGCCATGGCCACCACCACTGTTGAAACACTGCAATTTCAGGCCGAGACCCGGCAGCTTCTCGACTTGATGATCCACTCGCTGTACTCGAACAAGGAGATCTTCCTGCGCGAGCTGATCTCCAACTCCTCGGATGCCCTCGACCGGCTCCGCTTCGAGGCCCTGACCCGGCCCGAGCTGCTGGAGGGGGACGAGAAGCTCGAGATCCGGCTGGAGGCGGACCGCGAGAACCGCACCCTGACCATCTCGGACAACGGCATCGGCATGAGCCGCGACGAGGTGATCGCCAACATCGGCACCATCGCCAAGTCGGGCACCCGCGAGCTGGTCAAGCGGCTCCAGGAGAGCGGCTCCCAGAAGGAGATCCTGGAGTTCATCGGCCAGTTCGGCGTGGGCTTCTACTCCTCCTTCATGGTCTCCGAACGGGTCGAGCTGGTCACCCGCCGGGCCGGCGAGGAGACCGCCACCCGCTGGGAGTCCACCGGCGACGGCACCTACACCATCGAGGAGGGCGAGCGCCCGGTGCGCGGCACCACGATCAAGCTCCATCTGAAGCCCGAGGACAAGGACAACGGCATGGACGACTTCTCCGACCGCTGGGTCGTCAGCCGCGTCGTCCGCCGCTACTCGGACTTCGTGAGCTACCCCATCATCCTCACGGCGGAGAAGGACCCGGAGATCGAGGACCTCGCCAAGGAGAAGGAGACCGGCGAGAAGCCCAAGATGCCCCTGGAGGAGAAGGTCCTCAACTCCATGAAGCCGATCTGGACCCGTCCGCAGTCCGAAGTGACCCAGGACGAGTACAAGGAGTTCTACCGCCACATCTCCCACGACTGGAACGAGCCCATGAAGGTCATCTCGTTCCGGGCCGAGGGCCGGATCGAGTACCAGGCCCTGCTCTTCATCCCGTCTCAGGCACCGTACGACCTCTATTACGTCGCCTCCAAGCCGGGCCTGCAGCTCTACGTCAAGCGCATCCAGATCATGGAGCGCTGCGAGGACCTGCTCCCCCAGTACCTGCGCTTCGTCCGCGGCGTGGTCGACTCCCCCGACCTCGCGCTCAACGTCTCGCGCGAGATGCTCCAGCAGGACCGCCACATCACCCTGATCCGCAAGGGGCTGACCAAGAAGGTCCTCGACACGCTGGACGAGATGAGGGAGAAGGACGCCGACACCTACCTCAAGTTCTGGAAGGAGTTCGGCCGCGCCATCAAGGAAGGCGTGACCTCGGACTACGAGAACAAGGAGCGGCTGCTCGAGCTGTTGCAGTTCCAGTCCTCGCACGACCCGGAGAAGCTCACCACGCTCAAGGACTACGTCTCCCGGATGAAGGAGGATCAGAAGGAGATCTTCTACCTGCCCGGCGAGTCCCGCGAGCAGGTGGAGAACTCGCCCCACCTGGAGGCCTTCCGGGAGAAGGGGATCGAGGTCCTCTACCTGGTGGACACGGTGGACGAGCTCCTGACCCAGTCGCTCCACGAGTACGGCGGCAAGCGCCTGAAGTCGGTGGGCAAGGGCACGGTCTCGCTGGGCAGCGAGGAGGAGAAGAAGCAGACCGAGGAGGATCTCAAGGCCAAGGAGGAGGAGCTCAAGCCGCTCCTGGAGCTGCTCCAGAAGAAGCTCGACGAGCACGTCAAGCAGGTCCGCCTCACCAACCGGCTCACCACCTCGCCGGTGTGTCTCGTAGGAGCCGAGCACGACTACAGCCCGCAGCTCGAGAAGCTCCTCCAGAAGGGCAAGGGCGGCGGACCCAAGCAGCGCCGCATCCTGGAGCTCAACCCCAAGCACGAGCTGCTGGACAAGCTCAAGGCGCGCTTCGACCAGGGCCAGGACGACCCGGTCCTGGACCAGTACGCCCAGCTCCTGTTCGGCTACGGAGTGCTCGCCGAAGGCTCGGAGATGCCCGAGCCGGCGAAGTTCAACAAGGCTGTAGCGGAGCTCATGACGCGCGGGCTGTGATCAGACCGAACCTGCGGTCCCGGCGATAGAACTCGCGGACGGCCTCGGCGAGGTCGTCCGCGGCGAAGTCGGGCCACATGCGCTCGCTGAAGACCAGCTCGGCGTAGGCGCACTCCCAGAGCAGGAAATCCGACAGCCGCTTCTCCCCCCCGGTGCGGATCAGCAGGTCCACGTCCGGTACCGGACCCTCGTGAGGCGGATCGGCCAGGAGACGGGAGAAGACCTCCCTTGAGACCTCGCTCCCGTTCAGGCGGTGGGCCGCCCGCAGGATCGCGTCCCGGGCCGAGTAGTCGACCGCGATCCGCAGCAGGGCCCTCTTCCCCGTCGCCGTCGCGGCCTCCGCCTCCTGGATGACCCGCACCAGGGTGGAGGGAAGGCGGTCCCGCCGGCCGATCACCCGGATCCGCACTCCGTCCGACGCGCAGCGGGTCGCCTCCTTGACCAGGTAGCGGCGGAACAGCCGCATCAGCGCTCCGACCTCCTCCGGCGGACGCTGCCAGTTGTCCGAGGAGAAGGCGAACAGGGTCAAGGTCCCGATCCCCAGGTTCCGGGCGGCCTCCACCGTCCGCCGCACCGCCTCGGCCCCGGCCACGTGCCCGGCCGTGCGCGGACGCCCCTGGGCCGTGGCCCAGCGGCCGTTGCCATCCATGATGATGGCCACGTGCAGCAAATCACTTTGTCCCACAAAGCTCACGGACATGCGACGGCCCCTCCAGCTCACGCTTCCCGGGTGGCGTGAATGATCGCTTCCATGTGGTCCAGGTACCGCTGGAGCGCCTGCCTTCCAGGATCGGTCAGGCGGTATTCGGTCTTGGGCAGACGGCCCTCGAAGTACTTCGCGCAGGTGACGTAACCGGCCTCTTCCAGCTTGCGGGCATGCACGCTGAGGTTGCCGTCGGTCGTCTGCAGGAGCTTCTTGAGATCGTTGAAGCTCAGATGGTCGTTGACGGCCAGGGCGCTGACGATGCCGAGGCGCATCCGCTCGTGGATCAGGCGGTCGAGATCGAGCGCGGTCCGGGGGACCGGCTCTGGGTCCGCCTGATGGGCATGCCGGGGTCCGTCGGGACCCATGGGCCCTCCTTCCTCGTCCGGGAGCCGGTTCACCCGCCTAGCCACCATGCCTCCGCGCGATCCAGATCCCAAACAGGATGTGCAGCCCGCCGAAGCCGGCCGCCATGAACTCGTTCCCCCACTCCACGGGTGCGATCAGGGCCGCTGCGCCCAGGGCCATGAAAGCGAACCCCATGACCGGCACGATGCGCACCGAAAAGGCGCCGCCGGTGACCACGCCGGTGCCATAGAGGAGGAGCCAGACCCCCGGGAGGATGCCGAGCACGCCCTGGCCGACCAGGATGAGCGTCAGCATCGCGCCGGCGATGAGCGGCGGGAACAGGGCGAAGACGAACCGGCGGACCGGCCGGGTCAGGAGGTCGGTCCGCGTCTTGCGGGCCTTCCAGGCGCTGGTGCCGGCCAGGACCAGGACCGCGAAGACCGCGTCCACCAGCCAGGCCACGAGCCACCCCGCGAAGCTGCCCTGCCGGGAGGCGATCCACGCCGTGGCCAGAGCGGAGAAGCCCACCGCGACCGTGCCGATGCCCGAAACGTCCGTGAAACAGGCCGCCCCCTCCATGGTCTCGCGGATGAACCGGAGGTTGTCCATGGCCCGCAAATGGAGCCGGGCGGGAGGCTCGAGAGGAGGGGCGGAGCGGAGTCGTTGCGGATCGGCCATCGGGATGAATGTACGCCTGGGAGCGGGATCCGTCAAGTGCTTTGCGATATAAAGTTGGTGCGGGCTATCCTGCCCCTTGCGCTCTTTTCGCCAGCGTCGAGATCATCCCCACCATCCCCATCAGCCCCATGGACTTGCCCATGGAGAGCTCGTTGCCGAAGACCTTGTAGACGATGTCCTGGTTCACGGCGGCCACCTGGTCGAGCGGCTGGCCGGAGAGGCTGTCCTTGAGGATCACGGCCATGGCCTTGGCGGAGATGCCCTGCGGGTTCTCCACCGCGAAGTGGAAATCCAGGTTGCCGTCCTGCCGCCGCTCGGCCCAGACGAAGGCCTCCGACTCGCAGGCCGGCACCCGGTTCTCCTCGGGGAAGGGACGGGTGGCGACCTGCGGCGGGACCTCCTTGAACTTCCCGGCAATGTCGATCAGGAGCTGGATGCGCTCGCTCCGGTCGGGGACCATGGAGAGCGCATCCAGGGTCTGCTCCAGCTTTTCGGGGATCTCGGCCATGCTCTCTTCAACCCTCAGCGCTCGATGGGCACTCCCACCAGGTTGCCCCACTCGGTCCAGCTCCCGTCATAGTTTCGCACCTTCGGGTAGCCCAGGAGATGGGTGAGGACGAACCACGTGTGGCTGCTGCGCTCTCCGATCCGGCAATAGACGATCACGTCGTCGTCCTGCTTGAGCTTCGCCTCCCCTTCGTAGAGGCCGCGCAGCTCCTCCGCCGTCTTGAACGTGCCGTCGTCCGGGTTGACCGCCCGCGCCCAGGGGATGTTGGCCGCGCCCGGGATGTGCCCGCCGCGCAGCGCTCCCTCGTTCGGGTACTCGGGCATATGAAGCTTCTTGCCGCTGTACTCGTCGGGGCTGCGGACGTCGATCATGCGCCCCTTCGAATCCAGGTGCTTCAACACCTCGTCGCGGTAGGCGCGGATCTTCTTGTCGTCGCGCTCGGCCGCCTTGTAGTCGCTCGCCGGGTACGTGGGCACGTCCGTGGTCAGCGGCCGTCCCTCCTTGGCCCACTTGATGCGGCCGCCGTCCATGATCTTCGCGTTCTCGTGCCCGAACAGGCGGAACACCCAGAGGGCGTAGGTCGCCCACCAGTTGTTCTTGTCCCCGTAGAGGATGATCGTGGTGTCCTTCTTCACCCCGATGCGGCGCATCAGCGCCTCGAACCCGTCGCGGCCCAGGTAGTCGCGCCGCAGGGGATCGTTCAGGTCGCGGGTCCAGTCCACCTCCACGGCCCCGGGGATGTGGCCGCTCGGATAGAGCAGCGGATCCTCGTTCGACTCCACCAGGCGCACGTCGGAATCGTTCAGGTGATCGGCCACCCAGTCCGTCGAGACCAAGGCGTCCGGTCGGCTGTATCCACGGCTTTCGATTTCGCTCACGGTAGGTCTCCTCCGATTTGTGACCAACGATATCACGATGAAGCGGGAGAGGAGACCCGCGGTTGACCACCCGCGCATCGGGACAATCTCTTCATCTTCTCCATCTTCAAGAGTGCCCATGATTTGAACGCTTCCGCTCACTTACTGCGCAATCCCCAGTCTTGCCCCCGTCCGGGGAAGCTGTACGATCTTTCCAGATCGCTTTCATTTTTTGTGTTGACCTGGCGGGCACTGGGAGCCGTGGTGGCCCCCGGATGACCGGCCGGAATTGGAGACCCCATGGCTGGCAGGACTCTCTGTCGCACCGTCCTCTGTATTTTGGTCGTTGCCCTGCTGCTCCCGCTGGCGGGCGCCTCTGCCGCCCAGCCCAGGGAGGCCGCGGCCGGCATCCAGATCCCCGAGTGGAGCCGCGCTCTCCTCCAGTCCGCAGACGGGCTGCTGGGCCGGTTCGTCTCGATGTTCGAGCGGGATGCCTCCCCGCCCCCCTCGGGCGGCAGGCCGACCGACCCTTCCGGACAGGAGGGCAACGGCTTCGATCCGCACGGTGGAAAGAAGCCCTGAGGGGCCGGCCAGCTTGTCACGTCAGAAAAATGAGTGTATGACTCTATCTTTGTCGCCCAAGAGCCCGTAAGCATGGAGGGTCGTTCCATGAGCGATTGGCATCCCGACCGCGTGACGCTCGAGCGCTTTCTCGAAGATGAGCTGCCGGAGGAGCAGAGCCGCACTGTCCAGCGTCATCTCTTCACCTGCTCCGGCTGCGAGCAGCGCCTGATCGAGTTCCTTCCGGCCCCGGCCGGCGAGGTTTGCGCGGCTGGCGGCGCTGGCGGCGCTGGAAGCGGATACCGCGGCCGGATCCGCCGGGTCCTGCGGGAGGCCCGCCAGGAGGGCGAGCAGAGGCGCTCCCTCCTGGCCCACGAGCGCAGAGAGGCGGGCCTGCTCTGGCGCGAGATCCGCGGCCTGAGCGCCGGCGCCCGCCGCGAGCGGGTGTGGGAGGAACCCCGGTTCCAGAGCTGGGGCTTCTTCGAGCTGCTCGTGGATCGGGCGCGCTCGGCGGTTCTCGAAGAGCCGCGCCAGGCCGAAGAGCTGCTCCGTCTGGCGCTGGACGTGACCGAGCACCTGGACCCGGCGAGCTACGGCCCGGGCTCGGTCGACTCCGCCCGGGCCCGCGCCTGGGCGAGCCTGGGCAATGCCCTGCGCGTCCTCTCCGACTTCCGCCAGGCCGAGCAGGCCTTCCGCCAGGCCGAGGTCCACCTCGCCTCCGGCTGGCTCGACCCTCTGGACGAGGCCCTGCTGCTGGAGTACAAGGCCTCGCTCCGCCGCGCCCAGCGCCGTTTCGACGAGGCCCACGACATGCTCGACTCGGCGATCTCCCTCTACCGGGAGGTCAACGAGACCCACGGCCAGGGGCGCGTCATGATGGCCAAGGGCCTGGTGCTGCGCTACTCCGGCGACGCCGAGGCGGCGAGCACCTGGTTCCGCGACAGCCTGTTCCTGCTCGACGGCGACGAAGAGCCCCGCCTGCTCGCCCTCAGCCAGTCCAACCTCATCGGCTGCCTGCTCGACAGCGGCCGGACCGAGGAGGCGGCGGCGCTCATCCCCGCGTCCCGCAAGCTCATCGAAGAGGTGGGCAAGCGCTCCGACTTCCACCGTCTGCGCTGGCTGGAAGGCACCATCGCCGTCACCCTCGGCCGTACCGACGAAGCCGAGCGCATCTTCCTCGAGCTCATCGACGCCTTCACCCAGGACCGTCTGGCCTACGACGTGGCCCTGGTCGCCCTGGAGCTCTCCGCCGTCTACGCCCGCCAGGGGCGGACCGCGGACGTCAAGCGCCTCGCCGCCGAGATGCTGCCCATCTTCCAGTCCTGCGAAGTGCACCGCGAAGGCTTGGCCGCCCTGATCGTCTTCCAGACCGCGGCCGAGATGGAACAGCTCAGCGTCGGCCTCGTGGAAGAAGTGGCCACCTTCCTGCAGCGCGTGCGCACCAACCCGAGCCTCCGCTTCCGCGACGACGCGCTCTTCTCGATCCTCTGAAATGCAAAGGGCCCGGCCGAACGGCCGGGCCCTGGTTCACCTGGGGTGCCTCGTCCTTAGAAGCGGGTCGTGCCACCCAGGCCGGCTCCGGCGCCGACCGGGGCCTCCACGCCCAGGTACATGTTGACGACCATGGGGAGATTGCTCTCCAGCCAGCGGGCCATCTCCTCCTCCTCGCGGAGGATCTGCTCGCAGACCCGCACCACCTCGGTCTCGCCGAGCGCCTGGGCGCCGGCGATGAGGGCCTTGTACGAGGCGATCTCGAAGTGCTCGGTCGAGTAATCGGCGAGGGCGTTCTTGACCAGCTCGTCCGGGGCCGCGCCCGTGGACAGGCCCGCGAAGAAGCCGCCGATGGTGCCCATCGTGGTCTTCACGGCCGAAGTCGAGCCGCCGAGGCGCTCGACGAGCATCTTGACCTGGTCCGCCTGCCGCTTGGTCTGCTCCAGGTGGGCACGCATCCGGGTCTGGATCTCCGGGTACTTGTCGGAATCCTTCACATGGTTCTCGAGCACCGGGATGATGCCCTTCTCCATGGCGTACGCGTCGTTGAGCCAGCCAATCAGGGTCTCTTTGCGATCCTTCATACTGGGTACTCCTTTCCGAGTTGTGGTTCTGATGAAGGTGTGGATGCCGCATACGTCACGGCACCGGAGTTTTAACGGTGCAACCCCCGTGCCGGATTGGACTATCCCCGGAGCGGCAGCCGGCCCGAAATTGCGGCGGAAAGCGGGAGGTTGCGGCAGGGAACGAGGAGCTGCGGCAGCGATCGGGGAGCTGCGGTAGATCCGTACCTTGCGGTGGAGATTCAGACGTTGCGGCAGGAAAAACTATTCTGCGACGGACAAGTGTAGTTCACCGCAAGTCGAAGATCTTCCGCCGCAACCTTACATCGCGTTGCGGTGAACGAAGCCAGGTCGCGGTAGGCGAGCCCAAGATGCGGCGGGAGTCGAAGTCGCGGCAGAGGACGGGAGGTTGCGGTGGATGAGGACGGATTGCGGTGGCCTTTCGCGACCTGCCGCAACATCTACTTACGTTGCGGCAGGGAAGGAGATCTGGCGGTGGCCAATCGCAGGTTGCGGTAGACAGACCCGTTCTGCGGCGAGGATCGTTCCTCGGGACGCCGATCCCCGGCTAGTGCTCCTCTTCTCCTGCGCGCTCATGCTCGATGAGCTTCCAGGAGATCCGCCTCGCGAGATCGATGTCCAGGCTCAGGCTGATCTCCCGCGCAGCTTTCCGCATCGCTCCACACTCCTTGTCGCGGAGCCAGGGCGGGATCTGGCGCGCCAGCTCGAGGTCGAAAGACAGGTCGCCGGGATGATGCTCTCCCATCGCCCGGAGGAGCAGTGTCCGCGCGAGCCCTGGGCTGTCGCAGGCCTGGCTCAGCAGCTCGGCCGCCAGATGCCGGTGGAATGCCGCTTCGTCCCACTGGTGTTCCGCCGGAGACTGCTGTGCCACCGGTGGCAGGGTCTCCAAGACGTCGGGCCGCGGCTCGTCAAGATAGAGAAGCTGCCTCTTGGTCAACGCCGTTGGCGTGTTGGGGGATGTTCCCATGCACTCGGCCAGGGATTCGGGAGTCGACGACCGTTGCTCCGCCGTGTCAATGCGAGCCAGCGCAGCCTTGATCCTTTCAGCGGGTAGCTTCGACATCCTTCTCGACAGGTGATGGCGCAGCTCCTGCCATTCCCGAGGAGAGGGGGGGTTGAAATCGACGAACCGGAGATCTGCCAGTCTCTTCGCCCCAACCCCGCAGACTCCGCTGAGATGTGCGCCTCTCGCATCAAGGGCTTCGAACCGGAACCTCGTGGCACCTTGCAGAGAAGCTCTCCGAAAGTCGCTGCCGGCAAGGCGCGCCTCTCTGAAGTCAGCCACCTTGAAAACCGCTTGGGCGGCCATCACCCCCTCAAGATTCGCCTGGACGAAGCTCGCCAGGGAGGCGTCAGCCCGGTGGAGCCTGGCCCCCCCCAGATAGGCATGATTGAGCGTCGCCCCCTCCAGGCGCGCCCCACTCAAATCGGCACGCGCCAGACTCGCGCGAGACAGATCGGCTCCCGCCAGATCAGCTCCTTGCATGGAGGCAAGCCGGAAATTGGCGCTGCTCAGCTCCAGATTGCGCAGGTCGACTCCCTGAAGGTCCGCCCCTTCGAAGCTGGCCCGATGCAGCCTCGCCTTCTCAAGCTTCACGAGCCGAAGCCTGGCGCGGTCCAAGCTCGTACGCTGCAGACGCTCGGCGGTCTGCGCGATCTCGTCGCTGTTCAGGCAGCGGGGCTGCTGGTGGGGTATCCGGACCTGGACCATGTTGACCTTGACGACCAGAGGATTCAGGTTCGCCCCGCGCAGATCGGCTCCGACGAGCCGCGCGTCCCGCAGATCGGCGCCGCATAGATCGGCATTGAACAGCTTGGCCCCTTCTAGATTGGCGCAGCGGAGATTCCTCCCTTTCAAGCGGGCTCCCATGGCATGGCGGGGGTAGACAAGCTCGCCCGAGTCATCCCCCATGATGATTGCGCGAAGCTCCGGCGTAACCGGCTCATCGAGGAGGTACTCGTCGGCAAGCTCGAGATTTCTGGTCAAAAGACCCGGCTTGCATACCTGCTCTTCGTTCCACGCAAGCTCGATCCAGGTCCCCGGAACGATCGCTACGAAAAAGGTGTAGTAGAGCAGCCCACCGACGATGGCGAGCCCTTTCGCGGCTCTCGCGTCGAGCGGCCACCAGCTGTCCTTCCCCTTTTTCCCCTCTCGCATGACCCTGTCGCGGTGCATCGGAAGCAAGCCGAACAAGCACCACAGAACCCCGAGGTCGATCGTTATGAGTAGCTGATGCCACAGCGTGATCCAGAAGCTGTGATAGGGCAGGAAGAAGTAGTGAGCCAGCAGGAGAATGGAGAGAGGGAGCACTGCGTGAATTCCGTACAGCCCCAGCCGGATCAGAAACGAAACCCAAGGCTCCTCCGTGCGGGGGCTCAAGACATGACGGAGGACCGGGAGAGCAGGATAAAGAAAAAAATCCCGGTCATCGCCCAGCGCGTCCGTCCGAGGCTCGATGAGCCTCCTGACGAGGATGTAATACTGAACGAGAAGGTGCACGTGGAGGCCGAGGATCAACGCGGGAGCGACGAAGTAGAATCCGCGCAGGGAGATGGAAACACCCAGCAGCGGCAATTGCAGGGAACCTCCGAGAAGGAGCAGCCGGTGCGTCGTGGAGGCGACGGTGATGCCGAAGTAGAGACACGCGATGATGAAGGTGATGCTGAGCCTGGTGTAGAGCGCACCAGCGTCTTCGATCGGCTTTACGATCCTCTCCTCCGGATTGGGACTCGATTGCATGCTCTACTTGCGCTCCACGAAATAGAGCTCGGTGACGTTCGCCGGCAGCCCCGCAAGACTCTCCAACTGCCCCGCGTGCAGCGTCAGGCTGCGTAATTTGCCAAGGCCGTCGAGATTGCTCAACCTGCTGATCTGCGTGTTGCTGATGTCAAGCTCTTCGAGGCTGACCGGCAGCTTCGGCATCTTCGAGATCGATGTCCCACTCACATCCAGCCGTAAGAGAGGTAGGGCAGAGACAGCAATGGCCGTCACCCTGGGGGACTCCGAAATATCCAGGCTGCGCAGGGAGGGGGAGAGGCCGGAGACCGCGGCAAACCGATACGAGGAGAACTTCAAGCTCTGCAGCGTCCGCGGCAGAGCGTCGACCCTGATCTCCGTTCCACTGATGTCAAGGTCTGTCAGCACCAGTCCCTCGGGCAGCGCCGCGAGATCTGGAGGTGGAAGATCTGGAGGCGGATACGGGATGTAGAGGCGCTTCAGGCCGGGCGGCAGCTTGTCGAGCTTCGTGCCGCCCGGCCAGTGGAGCTCCTCCAGGGTCGACGGCAGATCCGGAACCTCCGCAGCCGTCGCACCCTCAAGCTTCAGGCGGATCAAGGCGGGAGCGACCTCCCGGACGCGTGAATCGAAGTCGGGTCCCTGGCTGCTCTGCAGGAACGTGGGAAGCACCCGAAGCTGCCCGAGCGACGGCGCATCCAGGTTCCGCAGGAAGGCCAGTTGCTCCATCGGCACGCTCGGCCCCTTCACGGCAAGGCTCTCCAGGAACGGCGGAAGCTCGGTCGCCATGGCCCCGTTGTCCTTGAGGGTTATGTGCCGCAAAGACAGGGGCAGACCCTTCAAGGTTCGGACCTGGGTCTTTTCGAGGCGCAGCTCCTTCAGCCGCGGCGGCACCGTACCCAGGTGTGTCAGAAAAGGAGCTTCGGTCACTGAAAGCTTCTCGAGGGACGCTGGCAGGCCTTTCAGAGACGACAGGTTGGGCACGCGCTCGAGGGTGAGCTCGAGGAGCGAGCTCCCCAGCCCTGTCACCGCTCGGACCTGGTCGCCGCCCAGGGTGAGGGATTCCAGATCCGCCGGCAGGCGCCAGGGTCCCGGTATGCTGGTCGAGCGGATGTCGAGCTCCCGCAAGGATCTCGGCAATGTCGGCAGGTGCTTCAGACCTGTCACGTCGCTGGCGACCAGCCGCTTCAGGCGCTGGGAGGAGGACAACCAGTCCAGGCGCGTGACGGCCGCCGGGACCTTGAGGACTTCGAGCTGCCTCGCGTAGCGCGGGAGGTCCTCGGGCAGCCCCTGCTCGCGGAAGGTGGTTTCCTGGGAAGCACAGGCCGCTGTCAGGAGCGCCGCGCCGGCAAGGCATGCGCGGAGCGAGACACAGGAACCGAGCCTCGCTCCGGTCGCCACTTTCGATGGTTCCGCCAGATCAGTTGCAGAGAGACTTCAGCTTCGGCGCCTGCATCCTCGCAGAACTGACGAAGAGCACCTGTTCGGTCCTCTGGTCGAAAAGCTTGGTTGCCGACCCCGGCCGGGTCACCGGCCCCTTTTCGAAGAAGGCCCACTCCTTCGGCCCCGGGACGACGGTCAGGTGGTGTGCATCGCTCTTGATGGGCACGGTCCACAGCAGCTTGTCACGGACCGGATCGATCTTGCTCAGGTACCAGGCTCGGCGCCCCCGCTCGAAGGAGCGCGAGACGATGAACAGGGCATTGTCCCAGGCGTAGAGGCCCGTCGGCATCGTGGCCCGCTCCACTTCCTCCATCAGGCGCGGGAATTCCTCGCGCTCGGCCCAGTCCCAGAACTTGGGAGCGTCCTCGCCCTTGAGATGCTCCGGGAACGCTTTCATCTTGTTCTTTTCGTCGTCCAGAACCTGGTCCTCGCTTCCGAGCTTCCGGAGACCCATGTCGCCGTCCATCATGATGATGTACGCTGTGTCGCCCAGGCCGGCCAGGTAGGGATGGGCCAGTCGGAAGTAGGGCCTCAAGGGATCGGGATGCGTCTGCTCCAGGAAGGCTTGATATTCCGTCGGGGCGCCCAGGCGAAACCGGACGAAGCCGTTCCTCCAGCGGAAGATCGACTTGTTGGGACCCTCGTTGGAGTCCTCCCCTTCGATGTCGGCGTACCCGATCACCTCGCCTTGCACGAGGACCCAGTCGTGAAGCGTGCGGATCGTACCCTCGCCCCCCTTGTTGTCCCCGCTGGCGGGGCGCTTGTCGACCGCGAATTCCACGGCGGAACGAGGGGCGAATTCCCGGTCCAGCGGAACGACGCCTCCGCTGGCCAGCTGGACCAAAACCTGCGGTCGGGCACCTGGGGTCAGCGTGCCCGTGCGGATCGCGACCGATCCCAGGTCATGGAGATGCTCAGCCAAGGCTCCCGGCCGGCGAATCGCCACGCCGGAGCTCGACACCTCGACGGGCATCTGGTCGGGGATGTCGAGGACGACCATCGTCTGATGGTTCCGCCAAGCGCCTCTTGTGAACCACTCGGGCAATCCCACCGCTTTCTCGTGCCGGCAGCCAGAAGCCGCCGCCGCTGCGGCGGGCTGAGCGCTGCCGGCCGTGGCGAAGAGAGCCAAGCACATGGCAGCCAGGATGGAGAGAGAGAGTCTGCGCGCAGGCATCAGAAGCTCCAACCACCACAGCTGGTCATTTCGATTCCACCGCATAAGCCCGTGTCGGGGTTGACGCTCCCCCTGGCCATGCCGGTGACTTCGTCCGCGTTCGCGCAGCTCCGAATGGATGAAGCCGCAGCCTCCCGAGCGCCGTCGAAACCTCCGCCTCCTATCGAGAAAAGACAGAACAGCAAGCAGAAAAGGGTGAGCCCTACTCGGGTTCGCCGTCTCCTCATTTGACCCTCTCCTATGCTTCCGGCAAGGAACGACACGACATTCTCCCTGAATCCGACTCCTGAAACGCAGAAATCGGGGCAACTTGCGCACCTGGATCGATCCTCTCTCCCAATTCGACGGACGGAACGCGGGAAGTCTCCACGGTGCCCTCCGCGACCGTGGCCGGCTTCCTCCATCCAGAGAATCGGAGACTGGACACCGGCTGCCATCCCTGCCCATGGAAGAGTCCTACCCTCAGTAGCTCAAAGTGCGCGCGCGCGCCGGGGCGGGACAAGGTTGGGATGGCCATCCTCTTCTTCCCTCTTCTTCGTGTTAGGGGCTGAGACCCGCTCGCTCGATAATTGTTGAGTCTTACTAACCCACCAGAATATGCAAACTCACGGCCGCCGTCAAGGGCATTTGCGATTTTTCATGGCGACAGAAACTTGTCTTGCCTCCAAAGCAAATCTTAAAGGCTGTAAGGGACGGCGGTCAAGCCCGCTCCATTCTCGCCCCGGGCCGGCGCCGGGAGTACGTTTCTGCCGGGATGACGATCCCTCCTGGCGAGTGGCCAGTTTCCGGTATGCATGTCGTCAGGGGTGAGATGGCCTTCCCTTCCCGCCTGCCGTAAAGTCCTGCCCATGAACAGGTATGCCTCGTCGTGGTTCGCCTTCCGCGGACAGGATCTGCTCGTCCGCGTCGAGGAGGAGTCGGCTGCTCTTCCGGATGGGGAGGCGTGGGAGGCGCTGGGGATCTCCGCATCAGAGCCGCTCCACGTGGGCGAGCTGCGCGAGGGCGCCGGCTACGCGGTCGGGCTCGGTCCCGAGGTCGAACCTCCGCCCGGCATGACCTTCCTGGGGCTGCGCAAGCTTTGGGGACGGCTGGACGAGGCGGCGTGGAGGCTCGCGGGCAGGGCGGTCCAGATCGTGGAGTGGGACCGCAACCACCGGTTCTGCGGACGGTGCGGCAGCGAGACCGTTCCGAAGCACGAGGAGCGGTCCCGCACCTGTCCGAGCTGCGGGCTGCAGAGCTTCCCCCGCATCTCCCCCGCCGTCATCGTGCTCGTGGAGGATGAGGACGGCCGCGTGCTCCTCGCCCGCTCCCCGCACTTCGTGCCCGGGGTCTACAGCACCCTCGCCGGGTTTGTGGAGCCGGGAGAGTCTCTCGAAGAGACCGTGGCACGGGAGATCCGGGAGGAGGTCGGGGTCGAGGTGCGGGACGTCCGCTACTTCGGCAGCCAGCCGTGGCCCTTCCCCCACTCGCTGATGATCGGCTTCACGGCCCGGTATGCCGGCGGCGAGGTGCGGATGGACCCCGCGGAGATCGAGGACGCCCGCTGGTTCACCCCGGACGACCTGCCGCTCATCCCTCCGAAGCTGAGCATCGCCCGCGCGCTGATCGACGATTACCTCGCCCGGCACGGCCGGCTGGAAACCGGACGGGAAGCAGTCTGGCGCTGAGGACCCGACCGTGGCAAGATACCGCCCAGCGAATTCGGATCGAACTTGGAAACGGTCATGGCTGGCTCGTCCTCAGCGGCGGCCCGGGTGCCAGTCGGCAGGCTCGGCGACGCCGCGCTGCTCAAGCGCTTCGCGACGGCGTTCGACCTGTCGCCACGGCCGGTGACCGCCGGCCGCGAGGTCCTGGAACCGCTCTACGCGAAGCTGCCCGGACGCTTCCCGCCTCTCTTCGAACAGCTCGTCACCGGCTACACCTGGGACGGGGAGGTCGACCTCGGCGACCTTCGTCTGCTCCCGAATCCCCTGGATGTTTCCGGACAGGCCGGGCCGGTCGGCAGCATCATCTTTGCGATCGGACCGGACGGCGCCTGGGTCTGCTTCGATCTGGAGCGGCGGCGGAACGACCGGGATTGTCCCGTGGTGCGGGAGGGGGAGGAGATCGCTCCGAGCTTCAAGGCGCTGATGGAGCGGCTGGCAGGCTAGGCCGACACCCCCGAAACCTCCACCTCCGCCACCGGCGCTTTCGCCAGCAGCTCGTGGAGGCGCTTCAGGGCGTCCGCGGCGTCCATCTTCCCCTGGGGGAGATAGACCACGATCCAGGCGCGGTCGGTCTCTTCCGTCACCCGCACCCGCTCGCTGTCCGTGATCGGGGTGCTGAAGGGACCCTGGACGTCTTCGAGCAGGGGCTTGCCTTCCAGGTTGAAGGGACCCCGGAGCGACTGGACGGTCTCGCCCGGACGGCCGGCCCGCAGGGTGACCGGCGGCGCGAAGGTCCCCTCGGCCGAGGCGCAGCAGGGGACGGCCAGCTCCACCGAAAGGCAGTTGTTGAGGTCCACGGAGGGGTGGATCACCGGCAGCTCCTCTCCCTTGAGCAGCCTCCGGAGGAGGGCTTCGGAGGAGGGGCGGTAGCGGGTAGGGTCGCAGCCCGCGGCGCGGAACAGGCTTCGGACCGCGGCGACGACCGGGTCCGAGGAGATCTCTTCCCCCTGGAAATTGGCGCGGGCGACCTCGGCCACTTCGTCGCGCAACGCGGCGAGTTGCTCCTCATGACCTGGACGGAGGCGCAGCCGGACCCAGAGGAGCTCCCAGCCGGGGAGGTCGTGATGGACGTGGAAGGAGATTGGCTGAATGCCCTCTTTCATTTGAGAGACACCCGCACCGTCATCCCGTTCCCCCGCAGCTCGACCAGGTTGGGCTGGATGTCGGTCACGATGAAGCCCTGGTACCCCTCGCCCCTGGCGAGGACCTTGTCGTTGATCAGGGCCACGGGCTGGGTGGCCGAAAAGGCGATGCCGTTGAGGCGGAGGGTTCCTCCGTCGGGAAGCGGGACCTCGCGCACGTAGGTGCGGACCTCGGGCTCCGGGGCCGGGGCCGGCGGTGCGGGGGTGGGGGTCGGATCCGGAGCGGGAGGTGGCGGGGGGTCGATGACCGGCGGTGGGTCGAGCTGCTCCTGCTCCGCGGCGGGGATCTGCTGCGGCCCGGGCTCCGGAGTGGGGACCGGCGCTGGAGGCTCCGGCTCGGGCTCGGGTTCCGGGGTGGCTTCGGGGGTTTGCGGGGGCTCCGGCGTCTCCTCTTCGAGCGCGACCGGGAGCTGAGGAGTCTCGGAGGGCGGGATGGAGGGCGCGGGAGTCGAGACCGGGGGTGAAGAGGGCTGGGACTCGGGAGCGTCCCCTCTGCCCAGGAACATGCCGATCCCGATCCCGGCGGCGATGCAGAAGGCGACGGCCGCGCCGATCAGGCCGGGTCCGAGGGACTTCTTCCGGGTGGCCATGGGAGGGAGCACCGGCACGTGGCGGTACCGGTCGTCCCTCTTGACCGCATCCTGCCGCGCGGCCTCCTGGCGCGCCCGCCTCAGGGCTTCGTCGATCAGGCTCAAGAGAAGTCCCCTTCCAGCTCGCGGATCGCCCGCCGCACGTGTCTCCGGGTCAGTTGGTCGTCCCCCTCCACGTAGCCGCACAGGAGCGCCTTGTCGCAGACGGCGTTGACGAGCCGGGGCACTCCGCCCGAGTAGCGGTAGATGCTGCCGAGAGCCCAGCGGTTGAAGCTCGGCCGGCCGTTCGCCCCCACCACCTGGAGACGGTGCTGGATGTACTGCTCCATCTCCCGGCGGGAGAGCGGCGCCAGGTGGTAGCGCACCGTGATCCGCTGGCGGAGCTGCCGCAGGCGGGAGTCGTTGAGCTTGTCGCGCAGCTCGGGCTGGCCGAGGAGCACGATCTGGAGGAGCTTGCGCTGGTCGGTCTCCAGGTTGGAGAGCAGGCGGATCTGCTCCAGGAGGTCGAAGCTCAGGTCCTGGGCCTCGTCGATGAGGAGCACCACGTCGTTGCCCTCGGCGAGCTGGTCCAGGAGGAATTGGTTGAGCCGCTGAAGACCCGCGACCCGATCCTCGGGAGCTTCGAGCCCGAGCTCGATCAGGATCGTGCGCAGGAGCTGGTCGCCGGTCAGGCAGGGGTTGAGGATCAGCGCGGTGCGGTACTGCGGTCCGAGCTCTTCGAGCAGGGCGCGGCAGACCGTGGTCTTGCCGGCACCCACCTCCCCCGTGACCTGGATGAAGCCCTTGCGCTCCCGCAGCCCGAAAAGGATGTGGTTGTACGCCTCACGGTGGCGGTCGCTGAAGAACAGGAAGCGCGGATCGGGGGTGATGTTGAACGGCGCTTCCTCGAAGCCATAGAAATCGTTGTACATCCTGCCTCTACTCTCTCATAACCCGGCCCTTCCTCCTGTATACGCGCCCGGGCCCCCTTTCCTCTAGAAACCTGAAGTGCTGGTTGAGCTGGCGGGCCATTCGAGAGTCCGGCGGCATCTTCCAGGTGAAGACGTAGTCGGTCCTCCCCTTGTAGGCCCGGAGGTTCAACTGTCCGGGATGCGCCTCCAGGGTGAAGATGTCCGACAGCCCCACTCCGCGCCGGAAGCGGACGGGGAAGTGCCCGGTCATTGCTTCGTAGTTGCCCCAGTCCACCCAACCCTTTTCGGCGGCGGCGTAATCCAGGGCATGCCCGAGCACGCCCGGCCCTCCGGCCGGGGCGTTGCGCTTGAACATCAGAGGCAGCACCCGGCTGTCGGGCGCGACCGGCTCGGCCGCGGCCAGGAGCTCCCGGATCTCCGGGTCCACCTGGCGGTACCACCGGACCGTGATCCATGCCTGGACGACGGTTATCAGAGCGATGGCTGCGATGGCGATCCCCTTCACCCATCTTCCTCGGGGCGCGAGCCAGGGGATCAGGAGGAGCCAGGGATAGAGGCTCAGCCGGTTCTTGAGGTGCGTGCCCCCGGACATGCCCTCCGGGCTGAGGATGTAGAGAGCCGCGGCGAGCAGGCTCAGGAGGAGGAAGCCGTCCCGCCCCTCCAGGCGGCGCTTCCCCGCGAAGGTGAGGACCGCCAGGAGGAGGAAGAGGACGGCCAGCGCGGTGCCGATCCAGACCTGCTCCCGGGCGAAGGAGTGCAGCACCCTCAGGCGGAGGAGGTAGGTCCAGAGGAAGTCCGTGCTCCATGTGGCCGGGACCGCTCCCTTGCCCTGGTCCTGGATGAACCAGAGCGGCAGGAGGATCTGGGGAGCCAGGATCAAGGGGTGGAGGAGGCGCCGCTCCGTCAGCAGCCAGAGCACGCCGATCGAGGCCAGAGCCAGGACCAGAGAGACGATGTGGGAGAACCAGCAGAGCAGGAGGAGGAGGTTCAGCCCGACCGCCATCCTCCAGCCCGGGCTCGAGCGGTGCCGCCACCAGAAGCCCACGGCAAAGAGATAGAAGGCCAGGCTGAAGCCGAAGTTGTAGAAGCCCATCTGGAGGAGCTGGTTGTAGACCAGGGGCAGGGCCAGCCACCCCAGCCAGCGGCGCTCGGGATCTACCGACCCTGCGAGGTAGCGCGCGGAGGAGGCGAGCAGGACGACGTAGCCGCTCAGAAGGAGCTTCTCCGCCGTCCGGGGATCGAAGACGAACAGGAGCAGGGCCAGGACGGCGTGGCTGAACCAGTTGGGGATCGGCCGCCAGTCGATCTCGAAGTGCTGCTGGAACAGCGGGTACTCCTCCGTGTTGCCATGCTGGCGGAGGATCCAGGCGTTGTAGACGTGGCTCGGCCCGTCCGTGGTCGGGAGGTAGGGGACGGACCAGAGGGGGACGAGGAGGAGCAGGAGCATTCCCGCAAAGAGCCAGCGCTCCTTCACCCTTCCGCCTCTCTCACGAGCGCTTCCTTCCCGGCCCGTCTCAGCCGCTTGATGCGGATCTCCTCCCGCAGCGCGTCGCCCCAGGAGCCGACCTCGCGCCACCAGACCAGATCCACCGGCAGGCGGGAGCGGGTGTAGCGCGACGCCCGGCCCGCCTGGTGCTGAGCGAGCCGGCGTTCCAGGTCGAGCGCGATGCCCGTGTAGAGCGAGCCGTCGGCGCAACGGAGGATGTAAAGGAAGGCCACTCCGCGGAGTTTAGCGGAGCCCTCACCCCCCGGCCCCCCTCCGGCTCCCTCTCCCCCGGCACGGGGGAGAGGGCTGGGGTGAGGGGGAACGGGATCAAATCGACTTCAGATACTCGACGATGTCGCCCTTCTCCTGCTCCGTCAGACCCAGGTCCTTAAGCGAGTCGTAGTGGTTGACGACGTCGAGCAGGGTTGCGAAGCGGCCGTCGTGGTAGAAGCCTCCCTTCGTGTGGGTCCAGAGCCCCTTGAGGGGGGTGGTGCGGTAGCGGCCCTCCGGCCCGCGGTCCGCCTGGAAGGAGTCGATCCCGATCTCCTCCGGCTCGTGGAGGTTCCAGCCGGGCTCGGTGAACAGGGGCGGCACGTGGCAGGTCCCGCACTGGGCCTTGCCCGCGAACAGGGTTCTGCCGCGGCGCGCCGCTCCGGTGTCGAAGCTGCCCTCCGGGGGAGTTGGGGCGGCCAGGGCGAGCTGGTAGAAGTGGAGGTCCGCGAGCCTGGGCGTGATCCGGTCCGGCTTGTCATCCACGTCCGCGAAGCCGGCCCGGGAGGCAACCGGGTACTTGACCGGGTCGTTCAGGCGGGGATCGAAGAAGGTCCCCTGTCCGTTCATCTCCAGATTGCCCACGAACGCGTTCCAATAGGTCACCGAGCCCCAGCCGTTGTAGGTGTGGAGGTTGACCCCGGCGAGCCCGAAGGCCGGCGGGATCAGCACCGCCGCGGTCTTGCCGTCCGGCCGGAAGGCCTTGCCGTCCAGGTTCAGGTGGGCGTCGAACCTGCCCGGCCCCCAGCTCTGCAGCACGGTCTTGACGGTGGCCACGTCCACTCCCAGCAGGTCGGCCAAGGGCTGGAGGTTTGGCGCCAGGCTCAGGATCGTGCCCACGTCGAGGTCGCGGTTGGCCCAGCCGTCGAGCCGCTCCCCGATCCCGGGGGCCAGGGAGTCGTTCACGGTGGAGTGGCAGAAGGCGCACGTGATCCCCATCTTCCGGATCGACCCGTCCTTCCCCACCTCTCCCTGGATGCCGACCACCGCGCCGAGGGAGAGCAGGGCCGCCGTGGTGGCGGGGTCGTCCAGGTCGACCCTTCCCTTCCTGATGGCGCGGATCAGCTCCTGTGGCAGGGCCGCGGAGTCCACCTTGAGCCCGACGGCGAGGGCGGTCCGGGGCGTGACCGTCCGGACGGCCTCGTTGAGACGGATGGTCTCGGTGAAGAACGCCTCGCTCCCCAGGGTATCGTGGCGGAAGGCGTGCCGGCCCCGCTCGATCATCCCCTTGGCGGTGCGAAGGGCCGGATCGGCCTTGGCGGCCTCCGAAGTGGGATCCAGGGTGAAGCTGTACGCGACGGCGGCGAGCACGGCGATCCCCAGGACAGCTACCACAACTGCCCGGAGCGCAAGTCCGAATCTCTCTCTCAGCGGCATACCAACCTCCTTGCAGGTCAGAGACTCCGTCCAACTGAACAGAGTCGCGAGGGGCAGGTTGGTTACAAAGGTGGGAGGGATTTCTAGCTTTCCGGCCGCAGGATCACCCGCTTCCGGCCCGTCGCAGGATCGATCCGGACGAGCCCGCCCTTCTCCCCCAGGAAGAGCTCCGTCCCGATGCTCCCCTCGGGCAGGCCCGGCCAGCCCACCGGGTACAGCTCTTCGCCGATCAGGCGCCGGGTGCCGCGCTCCAGGTCCAGGAGCTCGCTCCGCCATCGGGACAGGCCCTGGCCGATCTGCGACGAGGCCGAGGTCGCCACGACCAGGTGCCCGGGGGAGGGCCGGCCTCCCAGGCGAACATGAGCGCCGGGAAGGTGGAGCCGCAGCAGCTCGCCTCCTCTCGCGTTCAGGACGAGAAGCTCGATCCTGCCGCTCCGCTTGGAGACGAGCGCCACCCGTCCGTCGTGCAGGAAGGAAGCCCCGCTCAAATACCCCGGCAGGGGGATCGGGACCGGGGGCTGCTCCGTCCGGAGGTCCAGGAGGGCGACATCGGAGCGGTTCAGATCCGCCGACCGGACCTTGAGGAGGAGCCGGTGGGCGTCCTCGCTGATCGCCCAGAGCTGATGGTCCTGCACCGGCACCTGGATCTCGCGCGCAGTCCGCCCGGTGTCGAGGTCGAAGTCCAGCACCCGGATCTCGCTCCGTTCCCCCTCGATCCGCGTGGCGAAGAAGCGGAGCGTCCGGGAATCGAGGAAGCGCAGGCGCTCCTGGGTCCAGACCTCCCCCGTCCTCACCTCGGCGGACAGCAGCAGCCGGCCGTTTCTCAGCTCCTGCGCGAGGATGCGGTCCCCGTCCACATATGCCAGCCGGCTCCCGTCCGGGGAGAGGACGAGGGAGTGCGGGATGTCTGACAAGGAGCTGATGGTGGTGGCGGCCGGTACCGCTCCCGGACGGAGGTCCAGCCGGTGCATGGTCAACGGAAAGAAGCGAAAGCCGGACGCCTGCAGCCAGACCGCGCGGCGGCCGTCGCGGGAGAAAGCCGGCTGTCCCCAGGCCGCGGCTTGCGCCTCCAGCCGGAAGAAGCGTCCCGACGAAGTGTCCATCAGAAAGGCGGGCTCGAACTTCGCCCGGCCCTCTCCCGTCGTCCCCATGATGGCGATCCAGTCCCCCGCCGGAGCCGGGCTCACGACCGCGATCTCGACCAGGTCCTCGGGGCTCGCCGAGAGCACCCACTGCGCGTACCCTCCAAAGCCCAGGACCGAGAGGCCCATCAGGGTCCAGAGGGTCAGGGAGAGGACGCGGTGCCCCCTGCGCGGATCGGTGCGCGCCTGTGTCACCTGGGCGGCGCTCGCCACCGCGCAGGAGAGGATGGAAGCGGCGAGCAGCCCGAGCAGAGCCGAGATCAGGGCGCCGAGGGCCGAGGCGGAGAGGAGACGCATCCCGAAGATCCAGACCAGGAACGCCACAACGGTGACAGCCAGCAGGTCGAGGAGGAGCCAGGGGGAGCGCGACCGCACCATGACCCCCGCGGCGTTGGCTGCCAGCAGCAGAGCCAGCACGCTCCCCGCCCAGAGCAACATGCCCGGATCGGGGTCGTTCCAGGCGAACCCCTGCCGCCACTGCCCCCAGTTGCCCCCCCAATTTGCCCAATACCCGGAAGGGTCCGGGCGGTCGCCGAGCAGCACCGAGGGGAGGAGCACCAGGAGCCCGGAACCGAAGGCCAGCAGGGCGGCGGCGGCCATCTTCCCCGCCCAGATCGCCCAACCCGGGAGCGGACGGGAGAAGTAGAAGCCGAGCCGCCGCTCGGCCAGGTCCCGGGCGAGGACCGAGCTCCCGAGCACCAGGGCCAGGACGTAGCTGACGATCAGAGCCAGGGCGACCGCGGTGCCGGAGCGGGCGTCCGGCGCCCGGGAGCTTCCTAGAGGAAGGAACGGCACGGCCAGGGGAACGAGCCCGAGGAGCGCGGCGGCCACCGCGATCAACCACCGCTCGGAGAGCTCCCGGCGGAGGACGGTCACGAAGCTCTTCATCGTGCGCCCTCCTGTCCCACCAGGGAGAGGAAGATCTCCTCCAGAGTCAGCGCCGAGACCTCGGCCTCCTCGAGCCCCTCCGGCACGCGGTCGTCATCCCAACCGGAGACCACCGCTTCCGAGCCCCAGGCCCGGGTCGTGACCGAGACCGGCTTCAACGCCGCCAATCTTTCAGATCCATTCCCCGAAGGAAGACGGACGCGGCGGAAGCGCTGCTTCAAGGTGTCCATCTCCTCGTTCACCAGGAGATGGCCGTCCCGCAGCACACCGACCCGGTCCGCGATCCCTTCCACCCCGGCGAGGTCGTGGCTGGTGAGAAAGACCGTGGTCCCCCGGTCGGCGAGGTCGACGATCAGCTCATCGAAGACCGAACGGCGGGCCACGGGGTCGAGGCCCAGGGTCGGATCGTCCAGGATCAGCAGGCCGGGGGAGGCTGCCAGGGCCAGGGAGAGGATCATCTGCCCCTTCTGACCCTTGGAGAGCTGGCCGAACGGGACGTCGGCGGGAACTCCGAAGCGCTTCAGCCTCTCCTCCAGGCCGGCCTGGTCCCAGGACGGGTAGAGGCGGGAGCAGAACCGGGAGAGCTGCCGGGCGTTCATCGAGGGAGGAGCATCGGGCTCCTCCGGGACCACGCCCACCTCCCGAAGGAGAGCGGCCCGCTCGCTCCAGGCGTCGCCTCCCATCAGGCGGACGCGGCCCGACCCCGGCCGCTGCTCCCCCAGCAGGCAGCGGACGAGGGAGCTTTTGCCCGCTCCGTTCCGGCCGAGGAGGACGTACACCGATCCCTCGGGCACCGCGAGCGAGACCCGGTCGAGCACGAGCCTTTTGCCGTAGCGGACGCTCAGGTCTTCGATGTCGACGAGGTCCATTCCTCTTCTTCCCTCTCTTCCTCTCCTGTTCCGCTACCGAGGCTGCTCCACGCCTCGTCGAGCGTCTCCCGGCTCTCCTCCCGGCCGGCGCCGAGGGTCACCGCCAGGCTCGCGTACCGCACGGCCCCCTGCAGGAGCCGCCGGCCAAGCTCCCGGTCGGAGAGCTCCGGCGGCGTCTCGCTCACATACGTCCCCTCGCCGCGCTTCACCGCGAGCACTCCGGCGTCGGTAAGCCGCTGGTACGCCTTGGAAACAGTCGCCGGGTTCACCTGCAGGTCCCTGGCGAGGTCCCGGACCGAAGGGACCGGGGCACCCGGCAGCAGGGCGCCGGAGGCGACCAGATGCCGCACGCCCTCTTCGATCTGCCGCCAGATCGGGCGGGGATCGGCGGGGTCGATTCTCAGGGCTCGGCTCATTCGTGGGTGTATGATATCAGTAGCACAGCGGCGACGGTACGCATTGATGATGACCAATGTTTGGGCAAAGCGGCTCATTTTGGGACCTACGCGGCACTCTGTCCTGTAGATGGATATCGGCTACCGTTGCCGGACAGCTCATGGGGGGCGGCCGGAACCCTGATTTCGGAGGAAAACCTGTATGTCCCGCAAAGTCCGTTCTACAGTGGTGTTGCTGATGCTGACGCTGTTCCTTGGAACCGGCGTGGCGCAGGCGCTCCCGCTGGAGGGTCCGAGCTCCGGCCGGGCTTCTGGCATGCTGGTCGCAATCTGGGATTGGGTGACTTCCCTGCTGGGAGTCGAGACTCCCTTCGGTCAGGCGCGGGCGGCTGCCAGCACGAATGGGCCGTTGCCTCCGATCGGCCCCGGCAGTCAGCTTGACGGTGGCGGCTATATCGACCCGAACGGCAATGACTAGATGAAATGCAGTAATCCTGAGCGGCTTGATTTCGTGTCATCAGGTAACGGTATAATAGACGGGAAGTATCAGCTCGGGACCAGGAGGGAAGACTCATGGAACATTCGCCGGAGAAGCGGGTGAACGCCCTGGCACGGGTTCTGGCGAGAGCCCTCAACGCGGAGAAGGAGCGCATGGAAGCCGAAGGTGAGGCGTCTCAGGCCGAAGGCGGCTCGATCTTCGAGGACTCCGACGCCCTGGACAGCGTGCTCAAGGACGTTTTGAGCCGCACTTCCCGGGTCGCGGAAGAGCGTGCTGCGGCCCCGGCCCAGTTGGCCGAGCTGCTGGCCATGCCCGGCCACGAGCGGGAGTCCGCGGTGACCGCACAGCCGCGGCTCCGGACCTACTCCCTGGCTTCGTACACACTGGAACGGTGCGAGAAGGTGGTCTCCCACGACCCCATGATGGCCGGGGACCTGGCCCGGCTTGCCCGGACCATTGCCGAGCACGCGGATCCCCGGGCCTGCGGTGGCACCGCGGCGCTCGCCGACCTGGAAGCCTATGCCACGGCCATGGAGGGGAACGCCCAGCGCGTCGCGGGCGACCTGCGGGAGTCGCTCCGCACCTTCATGCGGTCGCGCCGGGCCCAGGACAGGGGCGGTGCGGACCCCGACCTCTCGGCCCGCATTGACATGCTGGAGGCCTCCCTCCGCCGCGACCTGCGCCAGTTCCCCGCGGCCCTCGACCTGCTCGGCCAGGCCGAACGGGTCTTCATCTCCCTGAAGGACTGCAACCTCCAGGCGCGGACGATCATCAACCGGGCCAACGTCTTCCTGGCCATGCGGGACCTGGACCGCGTGCTGGAGAACCTGCGGCAGGCCCTCCCCGTTGCCCAGGACCCCTGGCTCGCGCTGGTGGTGCGCCACAACCTGATCTTCGCCCTGGCGGAGTGTGGGCACGCCCGCGAGGCGGCGGACCTCTACGAAGCTTCGAAGGACCTCTACCTGCAGTACAACGATCCGCTCACCACCAGCCGCCGCATCTGGGCGGAGGGGCTCATCGCCCGCGAGCTCGAAGAGGACCTCGCCAAGGCCGAGCACCTCCTCACCCAGGCCACGGAGCGTCTGGCCGAGCACGGCTACGCTTTCGACGCGGCCCTCGCCGGACTCGACCTGGTCACGGTCTACGCCCGCCGCGGCCATTCGGACGAAGTGCTCCGGGTCGCCTCCAACCTGGTACGCCTCTTCCAGGTGCGCGACGTGCACCCGGAGGCGCTCGCCGCCCTCAAGATGGTGCACGAGGCCGCCGAGCGGCAGGCGGTCAGCCTCTCGCTGCTCGCCCAGGCCACCGACAGGGTCCGCGCCAACCAGATGCGGGGCAACGCGGCGAACTAGCCTCTTCCACCTCCTCTTCCGGAAAACCGACACCGGCTCTTCGCGAGCCGGTGTCATTTTTTTAGCCCCTCCGGCAACTCCTCTTTAGAGAGGTTTGGATTTCTGGGGGGATGCCATGCCACACCTTTCCGAGGAGCAGACCAGGTCCCTGGCCCGCAGGTTCGCCGCCGAGATCGATCACCTGGAGGAGTGCGCTCAGTGCCGGGCACGCCTGCGGGAGCTCTCTCTCGAGGAGGAGGGGAGCTACAAAGCCGCCCTGATCCGGGCGGCCGAGGACACGCTGAAGAGGATTCCAGCCGTCAGAGCGGAGAAAGCTGCGGCGCCGGGCCTGTTGGCCGAGCTCCTCGCCCTCCCGGAAGCTGAGAGGGAGACCGCGCTGGCCGCGGATACCCGGTTCCACAGCTACGCGCTGGCCGCCTGCCTCCTGAACCGCAGCGAAGCGGTGATCCCGCGCGATCCGGAGCAGGGGAAGGAGCTGGCCCGGCTTGCCCGGACGGTCGCCGAGCAGGTGGATCCCCGGTCCTGCGGCGGCGCCGCGGCACTGGCGGACCTGGAGGCGTATGCCCTCGCCATGGAGGGGGAGGCCCTGCGGATCTCCGGAGAACCCGAGCTGGCTCTGCACGTTTTCGCGGAAGCCCGGCTGCTCCAGGAACGGGGCGGAGCCGATCCCGACCTCGGAGCCCGCATCGACCGATTGGAGGCGATCCTGCGCCACGACCTCGGCCAGACGAAGACGGCGCTCGACCTGCTGGACCGGGCCGCCGAGGCCTTCGTCGCGCTCCGCGAGCACGACCAGCTCGCCCGCATCCTGCTCCACCGGGCGAGCTTCCTGCGCCTGAGAAAACGGACGAAGCGGCCGGCATCCGGGGAGAACGGGCTTACGCCTTCCCCGCCTCGGCAGGTCCATTAGCGGAAAAGGACAGCACCTCCCGCACCCGCTCCATCCCGGCGTTGCTCCCGCTGAGGACGACTCCAATCCGGCGGCCCCGGAAAAGATCGTGGGCCAGAATCCCGGCCAGGGCCGCGGCTCCGGCGGGCTCCACGATCACCCGAAGGTGGCGGATGACCAGGCCCATGGCTTTCAGGATCGCCTCGTCCGTCACGGCGAGTGCTCCCGTCCCATGCTTGCGGATGATTTCGAAGTTGAGGAGCCCCGGCTTGGGCGCGGTCAGGCCGTCGGCCACGGTTTGAATTCGCTCCGGCGGGGTGGGCTCGCCCGCGGCCAGCGACCGGATCAGGCCATCGGCACCTGCCGGCTGGATGCCATACACGGGAGACGAGGGAGAGAGCTCCTGGGCAGCGGAGATCGCTCCGGCGAGCAGGCCTCCTCCGGAAGTGGGGACCACCACGCAATCGAGGTCCGGGACCTCCTCCAACAGCTCCCAGGTGGCGGTGGCGGCCCCGGCAATTACGAAAGGATCGTCGAACGGGTGGACCAGGGTGTAGCCGTGATCGCTTCGGAGGCGGGCTAGCCTTTCGAAGGCCTGGGTCGCGTTCGTGACCCCCTCCTTCTCGATGCGGGCGCCCATGGCCGCCACCGCGGCGAGCTTCTCGGGCACCGCGTTCTCGGGCATGACCACCACGAGGCGGGCTCCCGCCTGCCGGGCAGCCCAGGCCGCACCCAGGGCGGCGTTGCCGGCGCTCACCGTGATCAATCCGGGAGCGAGCTCCTCCGGCGTGAACGAGCGCACCCGGTTCCAGGCCCCCCGCACCTTGAACGAGCCCGTGACCTGGAGCCCCTCGGCCTTGAACCAGAGGCGGGACCCGGCCAGTTCGTCCAGCGAGTCAGAGCGCAGGACCGGAGTCCGCGGAAGCACACCCGCGAGGGCTTCGCGGGCGGCGAGGACGTCCGGGACATCCGGAAGGATCACTTCCGCTCCAGGAGGGCGACGCCCGCGCCATTGCCGAAGGTCAGCCGGCCCAGCCAGGCGAGCAGCCAAGCCATCGGCATCTCCCGCCGGAGCCGGCGGGCCTCATCGAAGAGCGGGTGGAACTCGGCCACCTCCCAGCCAAAGGGGCGGAAGAAGCCGGGGCCGTCCTCCGGAGCGAACTGGTAGACAGAGCTCGCGCCCTCCAGGTGACTCCCCCAGCTCCGGAGCAGCCGTCTGCGGAGCGCGGGGGAGAGGAGGTCCGTCGCCCACCACCGAAAGCTCCCCGGAGCGTGGAGGTCGGTCGCGAGCGGCCCCACCTGCTGCGGAGTGAGATAGAGGAGGAGCCCCTCCGAAGCAACCAGGACCCGCTTGCCCATTCCCCCGACCCGCTCGAACAGTGCGCGGCGAGCCTCGACGTCGGCCAGGTCCAGCCGCACCCGCTCCAATTCGCAGACCGGGCGCTCCCCCGCCAGCTCCTGCTCCTTGTGCGCCAGGAGCTCGGGGAGATCCACCTCGATCCAGCGGAGCGAGGGCGGGAGAGGGAGGCGGTAGGGGCGGGTGTCGAAGCCGGCCGCGAGGTTCAGCACCACGTCGGCGCCGTCCCTCTGGACGGCCCGGAGGATCAGCTCGTCGAAGACCTGGGTGCGGACGATGAGCGCCCAGGCCATGGCCTCGGCCCGCGGGATGTGGCGCACGATGGCTGCGCCGCGCTCCCCCGCCAGCTTCCGCGCCCAGGGGTCGCGGAACAGGGCATCAGGCCGCTCGGTCTCCATCGCGCGGTAGAACGCGACCCAACGGGCGGTGTCCGAAACGTTCTCGATCAGCTTGGACGACATACCGGGCGGGATTCTACACGCGCCCGTCACTCCAGCCAGGTCTGGAAGGTCTCCTCCTTCTGCGGGACCAGGTTCGGGTCCCCCATCAGGATCCGGGCGCAGGTGTTCCAGCGCAGGATGGCCTCGTCGTTGCCCGAGGGGCGCATCTCGGCGGCGTTCTCGTAATGCTCCATCGCCTCCCTAAACCATTCATAGGCATCGTGGCCGGCGCGGGGACCGCCGCGCTTGTAGTGAGCCTTGGCCCGCCGCTCACAGAGGATGCCATTGTGATAGGTCCGGCTGTACTCGTCGCGAATCCGGGACAGGACCTCACGCGCCGGCTCGACGACGGAGCCCAGCCGGTCCTCGAACTGATCGGTCAGGGCCAGCAGCAGGGTGACGAGCGCGTCCTGGTTCTCCGGATCGACCTCCAGAACATCGCGGCAGATGCTCTCGGCCTCTACGGGCTCGTTCAGGAGACGATACCGGTGCGCTTTCTCCAGAGCGGAGGGAACGGCATCCTTCGAGAGCGACTTCAGCTGGAACATCGTCTAACCCTCCTGACCCCCGGGCTGGCGGAAGATCCGGAAGAGCCGTTTCACCGGATCGAAGAACTGATCGACCACCCGCTCCTTGAGGGGGATGATGGCATTGTCCGTGATCGTGATCCCCTCCGGACACACCTTGGTGCAGCACTTGGTGATGTTGCAGTAGCCGATGCCCTGACCCTGCCGGAGGTCCGCGACGCGGTCCTCGGTGTCCAGGGGGTGCATCTCGAGGGCCGCAGCGTAGACCAGCAGCCGGGGACCGATGAACTGATCGTGGAGATGGTGCTCCCGCAGCACGTGGCAGACATCCTGGCAGAGGAAGCACTCGATACACTTGCGGAACTCCTGCACCCGGTCGACGTCCTCCTGGGCGATCCGCCAGGTGCCGTCGGAAGCGTCCGGCGGACGGGGCTTGAACTTCCTGATCGTCTTCTTGGCTCGGAAGTTCCAAGAGACGTCGGTCACCAGGTCCTTGAGCACCGGGAAGGCTTTCATCGGCTCGATCGTGACCGGCTCGTCCAGAGGCAGATCGCTCAGCCGGGTCATGCACATGAGCCGCGGATTGCCGTTGACTTCGGCCGAGCACGAGCCGCACTTGCCCGCCTTGCAGTTCCAGCGCACGGCCAGGTCGTTGGCCGACTCCGCCTGGATCTGGTGCACCGCGTCGAGGACCACCATGCCCTCGGAGACCTCGGTCGAGTAGTCCGAAAAACCTTCCGGATGACTGCGCCAGATCCTGAACATCGCCTGGGCCATCACTTCATCTCCTCGATGATCGCCTTGAGCTCCGGGCTCGTCTCGGGGATCGGCTCGCGGGAGACCTGCATCCCGCCGTCCGGGCCTCTGCGCACCACAATGTTGACCTTTCCGTAGGTCTCATCCTTCTCCGGGAAATCCTCGCGAAACTGGGCGCCCCGGCTCTCCTTGCGCTCCAGCGCCGCCCGGGTGATGGCTTCCGAAACCGTGAGCAGATTGTGGAGGTCGAGGGCCGTGTGCCAGCCCGGGTTGTACTCGCGGTTGCCGACCACGGCGACGTTCGCCGCCCGCTCCCACAGGCGGCGGACTCCGTCCAGGGCGTGCTCCATCTCCGGTCCGAAGCGCACGATCCCGACGAGGCGCTGCATCATCTCCTGCAGCTCGCGCTGGATCGGGTACGGTCCTTCGACTCCGCTTCCGTTGCGCTCGAACGGCGCGAAGGCCCGCTGCGTCTCCCGCTCGACCTGCCGGTCGTCGATCCGCGCCGTCCCGTGATCCTTCGCGAACCGGGCCGCGTGCTCGCCGGCCAGCTTGCCGAAGACCAGGAGGTCCGACAGCGAGTTGCCGCCCAGCCGGTTCGCGCCGTGCAGTCCGGCCCCGCACTCGCCCGCGGCGAAGAGGCCGGGCACGGACGACATCTGGCTCTCCGGGTGGACCCGCACTCCGCCCATCATGTAGTGGGTGGTGGGCCCGACCTCCATCGGCTCCTTGGTGATGTCGATCCCGGCCAGCTCCTTGAACTGGTGATACATGCTCGGGAGCTTCTTCTTGATGTGCTCCTCCGCCTTGGGGAGCCTCTCCCGGATCCACGAGATGTCGAGGAACACCCCGCCGTGCGGGCTGCCCCTTCCCTCCTTGATCTCGCGCACGATGCAGCGCGCCACGTGATCGCGGGTGAGCAGTTCCGGCGGCCGCCGGGCCTCCTTGTCCCCCTGGCAGTAGCGCCAGCCCTCCTCCTCGTTGTCGGCGGTCTGGCTCCTGTAATTCGGCGGGATGTCGTCGAACATGAAGCGCCGGCCGTCGCTATTGCGCAGCACGCCGCCCTCGCCCCTCACCCCCTCGGTCACCAGGATCCCGCGCACGCTCGGCGGCCAGACCATGCCGGTGGGATGGAACTGGACGAACTCCATGTCGATCAGCTCGGCCCCCGCGTCGTAGGCCAGGGCGTGGCCGTCGCCCGTGTACTCCCAACTGTTGCTCGTGATCGAGAAGGCGCGGCCGATGCCGCCAGTCGCGAGGATCACCGACCCGGCCTGGAACACCTGGCAGCGTCCGCGCTCCCGCTCGTAGCCGAACGCTCCCACCACCCGGTCTCCGTCCTTGAGCAGGGCCGTGACCGTGTGCTCCATGTGGAACTCGATCCCCTGGTGGATGCCGTGGTCCTGGAGCGTGCGGATCATCTCCAGGCCGGTGCGGTCGCCGACGTGGGCGAGGCGCGGGTAGCGGTGGCCGCCGAAGTTGCGCTGCAGGATGCGCCCGTCCTTCGTGCGGTCGAAGAGCGCGCCCCAGGCTTCCAGCTCCCGCACCCGGTCCGGCGCTTCCCTGGCGTGGATCTCGGCCATGCGCGGATGGCTCAGGTATTGGCCGCCGCGCATCGTGTCCGCGAAGTGGACCCTCCATCCGTCGCGGTCGTCCACGTTGGCCAGGGCGGCGGCGATCCCCCCTTCCGCCATGACGGTGTGAGCCTTGCCGAGCAGCGACTTGCAGACCACCCCGACTTTGCCCCTTGCGGCCGACGCCTCGATGGCGGCCCGCAGGCCGGCCCCGCCCGCTCCGATCACCAGCACGTCGTACTCGTGGTGCGGGACCTCGATCACTAGAAGAGCCTCCAGTCCGTCCAGATCCCCATCGAGCAGAGGCGGACGTAGATGTCGGCGAACGCCACGCTGAACAGGCTCATCCAGGCCCACATCATGTGCCGGCGGTTGAAACAGCCGACGCAGCGGTACGCTGTAAAGCGAGCGGGCGACCGGGAAAGCCGGTCCAGGTACCCGCCGACCAGGTGGCGGAGCGAATGGCAGCCGAAGGTGTAGCCGGCCAGGCAGACCACGTTCACGGCCAGCACCAGGGTGCCCACGCCGAGACCGAAGGAGGTCTCGCCGGTGGCTGGATCGGTGAACCAGAGCGCCTTCCACACGTCATGCGCGAGGAAGACGAGGAAGATCAGGGCGAGATAGAGGAAGTAGCGGTGGATGTTCTGGAGGATCAGCGGGAACGAGGCCTCGCCGCGATAGCCCTTGCGCGGCTCGCCCACCGTGCAGGAGGGCGGATCGGACCAGAACGCCTTGTAGTAGGCCCCGCGGTAGTAGTAGCAGGTGAGGCGGAATCCGCCGGGAGCCCAGAGGATGAAGAAGGCCGCCGACCAAGGGATCCATCCGGGCCACCAGTCCGGCCGGCCGCCGAACCAACTGTGCTCGGCGTCGCCGAAGATCTCCGGGGAGTAGAACGGGGAGAGATATGGTCCGGAGCGGTAGTGCGCATCCTGGAACGCCGCCCAGGTCGCGTAGACGATGAAGGCGGAGAGCGCAAGGAAGACCGCCAGCGGCTGGATCCACCACAGATCCCGCCGCGCCGTTTCGCCGAAGCCCCGCCGTCCGAGAACGACCGTGTCGCCCATGACTGCCGCCTCCTGTCCGGAGCCGAGTCCGTCTTCGTCCGGAGGTATTGAAGCCCAGGGCAGGGGAGGGTGTCAATCTTCCTGGGCCCCCTGCTCGCGAAGGTAGGCGGCGATCTCGGCGTACTTGCCGTACTCGGCCCAACCGAGCGGCGTGCCGCCATGGACGGTATCTCTCGTGTCGAGCGCGGCCCCGGCCTCCACGAGCACCTTGACGGCCGCGAGCGAGCCCGACCACACGGCGTGATGGACGGGCGTGGCGTGCGAATAGAGGTCGGGGCTGGGGGCATTCAGGTCCACGCCGAGGCCGAGCAACGTGGCGAGCGCCTCAGCCTTGCCATTCAGGGCAGCGAGGACGAAGCTGAGCTGCCGGTGCCCGGCGCTCGCCGTCTGCGCAAGCCGCGCGGCATCGTCCCGGTACCCCAGGCAAAGCGCCGTCGCCAACGTGAGCTTCGCCCCCCGCTCGACGAGATGCCGGGCCGCGGCGAAGTTGCCGTTGACGAGGGCATCCTCCGGCGTGCTGCCCAAAGAGGCGCCGGCATCGACCAGCACGTCGATCAGCCCGATCTGGACACCGCAATCCCGCGAGACGCACGACCACGTCACCAGCCGAAGCGCGTAATCGAGCTGTTCCTGGAGACTCTCCACGGCTTCGCGCTCCGCCGCCCGGATGATCGCGTGGGCCACCAGGGCGATGTTCGCGGGCAGCTTGTGATTCCGCATCGGATCCTCCGCTACGAACCAGAGGAGGTACGGCTGCCGAAAGAATCCCTCGAGGGCACCGCCGACCTTGTCACGCAACCAGGCGCCGGGAGAGTCGAGACGATCGCGCAACAGCCTGGGGTGCTTGATCAGCAGTTGTTCCAGCGTGGCCATGTCGCCGGCGTCAATGGCCAACACGGCTTCGCAAAACAGCGAGTCGAGAAGGTCGGGATCGGCCATGGCGCATTGTACCTGCGACGGGCGGGGGCGACCTCTACACTCGCATGGCACCTGTTCGGGCGCAGGCGGCGAGCAGACCGGCGGCGACGAGGGCCGCCAGGGCGTAGGGCCAGAGGCGGACGCCGCGGGGGAAGCGAGGCATGGCATACTCTCCGGCAGTCAGAATCCGAAGTCGCGGACGATGTTGAAGCCGAGGCGGACGTCGCCCGCCCGCCGACGGCAAGCTGCGCGGCCGCTGTGGTTGTGAGCGAGGAAAGCCGACTATCTCACCTGAATTTGCTCTCCCGGCGCGGCGTCCTTTCTCTCCATCGCGCATCGCATCCTCCTTTCGCCTTTGACAACGCTCATTTCTCCATGAGCAACTTACTATCTGTGCGCCCTCCCGCGGACGGCTGTCCCCCTTGACCTTGTCTAGGCTGGTGTCTAGACTTTCTATGAAAGCGGCAGACGCGGAGCTGTTCCAAAATGGCCGGCAGCCAAGCTGTCCCTGCCTGCCAGTTTCCCGGAGGACCAGGACGCGATTGGACGGCTGATGCGTGCAAGATGACCCGTCCGATTTCGTGCTTGTTCGATTACCGAATTATTGCTAGTTTGCGCTTATAACCGAGTTTCTAGCCAAGGGCCAAATACTTATGACCAAAGGCATGCGAGTCATCCTAACGCTGGCATTTGCGGCTGCGCTTGCCGTCGTAATCGGGGTCGCTGCCGGAAAGGGCCCATCAAACGTTGATTCGACGCACCGTTTCTTTATCCTGCGGACTCTCGCGGCCTTAACGGCGGCTGGGCTTGGTGCGATACTGCCCGGATTTTTCAACATTCGGGGAAAAATAGCATCGCTTACCTTGTCCGCAGGCGGGGCGCTCGGCCTTTTTGTTCTCGTCTTTCTGGTCAACCCCCCTGCATTGGTTGGCCCAGGGCGGGTGGTCGCAGTGGATGTCTTTAATGATCAGGGCCCAGTCAGTACGGGCTCGGTCACACTGATGCTGGATCAAAGCTCTCAGACCGCGACGATCGGGCCAACGGGGCGCGCGCTGTTCGCCGAGATTCCGGAGCAATACGAGAACCAAGCGTTTCGGGTGGTCGTGGCGGTGCCGAGCTACGTCATGGCTCCCCCTGAGGGGGTCTGGGCGACGACCTCATCTGGGCCAATTCGCATCCATGTATCACCGGTGGAACAACGATACCAGCCAACGCTCTTCCACGACGTCTTTGTCGCGTCGCAACTTGACTTGTCGGAGTGGCAATCTGTCCCGGTCGAGCAACGGGATCAAAAGCGCGAGCGCGCCGTTCGCAAGATCAGGACCATTTCGATCCGTAGCAATGACTCCGCGACAATGTATGTCAACGGCTTTGGCACTTCAGGCCTAGGTTTGGATTTGATATGCCGGACGCACAGAGCACGCGCTGAGCCTATCGTCACGCCGAGCTTGCCGGGCACCCAGAGTGTCAAAGAATGGAATCAGCTGATCGACGTTTCGAACGAGACGGTTGGGCAGCCGTTCGAGATCGTACAAGAGGTGACATACTGGAATGCTTTTCAAGGCACCACTACGGAATGGGCCGGCGCGGTACTATCCTATGATACCGACTTGTTCGAGTTGAGCATCATTTTTCCGCCCAACAAGCCGGTCAAGAGCTTCAAGCTTTACGCGTTTCCGTATGCCTCCGGGTCGAAGCCGGAGTTATACGCTGACCAGACGGCGGCCAACGTCACCAACAACCAGTTCGTATGGCGGATAAATCAGCCCGCTAGAAATCATGTGTACAGAGTTGCATGGGAATGGTAATTGGGCCATTGCTGGGTGGGGTCAGCGAGAGTGACTGAACCATGCTTACTAATCTTGACAACGAGCTTCTGGATGATCTCGCTAAACTCCGTGCGACGAGTACATATCGAGAGCTTGGCTTGTCTCGATCAGGCCCGGCACAGCGCGACATCGTATCCGGGACAACTCGGCGACTCCTGTTGTGTGGAAACAACTACCTGGGCCTCGCCGCCGACGACCGGGTCATCTGCGCAGCGGTCGAGGCTGCGGGCGGGGCCGGGGTCGGGTCCACGGGTTCCCGCCTGATTTCGGGGAACCATGAGCTGTTGAGCACGTTTGAGTCAGAGATTGCGAGCTTCAAGGGCTACGAGGCCGCGCTTGTCTTTTCGTCTGGCTACCTCGCGAATATAGGCGTGATAACTGCATTGGTTGGCGTCGGCGACCTGATCATTTCAGACGCATTGAATCATGCCAGCATTATCGATGGATGCCGCTTGTCCCGAGCTGAGGTGCGAGTCTATCGCCACCTGAGTGCCTCGAATGCACGGGAACTATTGGCGGACCGCGATAACTTTCGGCGAGCACTTCTCGTCACGGATGGCGTGTTTTCGATGGACGGCGACGTGGCACCCTTGCCAGAGTTGGTGGATGTCGCTCGTGAGCATAACTGCGTTTTCATGGTCGATGACGCACATGGATTCGGAGTCCTGGGGCCAACTGGGCGGGGGACGATTGAGCATTTCGGCCTAGATCCGAACGACGTTCCCGTTCTTGTCGGGACCTTGAGCAAGGCTCTGGGCGCGATCGGCGGTGTTGTTTGCGGAAGCTCTTCTCTGCGGCAATATCTAATCAATTTTGCGCGAACTCATCGATTTGCCACCGCCTGTTCGCCAGTGACAATTGCCGGTGCCTTGGCGGCGTTGCGGATTGTTGCAGCGGAAGGAGCACGGCTCAGTGGTGATCTGCGTTCACTGAGGCAGACATACGCTGCTGGCTTGAAGAAATCTGGCGTTGATGTGCCACATTGCGATTCTGCGATCATTCCAATCATCCTTGGAGAGAATGCGGAAGCTTGGCGGGCGGCCGAATGTCTGAGTGAACGAGGGATTTGGGTGCAGGCCATCGTTCCACCCACTGTGCCTCGGGGAACAGCCCGGCTGCGGACCACCCTTTCCCTCTCATTGTCGGCCGAGAATGTCGAATGGGCGGCGAGTCAGATCGGCGAGTGCATTTAGCCCTGCGTCGAGCGTGCACGACAGCGCTACTGCTTACGGTCGGCGGATTCAATGACAGAGAAACCCAAGGTGATCATTTTCCTGGCTCTCCTTTGCGTAATTTGGGGAACAACGTGGCTCGTTACGAAGACAAACGTTCACTTGGTGCCGCCGTATTTCGCTGGCATGTTACGATTCGCGCTTGCCTCCCTGATTCTGGGTGCAATCCATTGGCGATGGCCTGCGCCATCCGCCTTGCCGCCACCATGGTGGCTCTCGATGATCGTCGGTTCGCTGCAACTTGGATTGTCCTATTGCCTCATATACTACGCATCCGCACGACTTCCGTCGGCTCTTGTGAGCGTGTTGTGGGCGACGTTTCCGCTGATGACGATGGCGTGTTCAGCCATTGCACTTCCTGGCGAGCGGTTCAGCACAGCACAGTTCATCGGTCTTGGCCTCGGTCTCGCAGGGGTAGGCATTCTCGTAGGTGTCGATCTTAGAGGCATTTCCGCAGATGCAGCACGAACAGGCGCGGTGTTCCTGCTGAGTCCTCTTCTCGCTGCGATGTCGACGGTAGTTGCTCGACGATGGGGTAAAGCAACAAACGCTGTTCTCTTGAACAGGAACGGGATGGCGCTTGGCGCCATGTGGTTTGCCGGCGCCAGTATCGTTGCCCGCGAAAGCTGGAGGCTAGATAGTGTGTCAAGCGAAGCATGGATCAGCTTGGTATATCTTGCGGTGGTGGCGACCGTCGTGCCGTTCTGGATCTATTTTTGGTTGCTGCAGCGTATGAGTGCTGTGAAACTAAGCACCGTCATGTACATTACACCGTTCATTGCGATTCTGACCGGAGGCTTCCTTGGCCGTGAGCCCATCCACGTGAGTACCGTTCTGGGCGCGGCAATCCTGGTCTCTGGAGTCGTTCTGACCTCAAGATCGGGCGCGAATCGGAGCATGCCTCGGTAGCCCTCGCGTTTACGCGCGACCGTCTCCCCCCAAAGCTCCCTTCAGTGCCGGTGGTGCACGGGGGGCGGCTCCTGGGTTCCTTGCTCCCGGACCCTCCCGCTTCTTGCGCTCCAGGAACTCAACGGCGCTAGGCGGCGGCGCTAGGCGCCAGCCGTTTCTTGAAGTGATTCAGACAATGACATTCGCGACCCGTTTTCCGTCTCTATACGGGTATTATGTCAAGACAACTCCGCTTCATCCCAGAAGAAGGCGCCCTCGTCGAAGCCTGTCGTGGTCAGCGCCGAGCCCGCGGCACAGGTGGACCGCGGATTACGAGAATATTCGCCTGGAACCTATTGCTGCTGCTTGCTGCTGAAACGACCGTAGCGAGTTGCGAAGCCATTCGCGGGAACGACCACGGGAGTTTGGAACTCGCGCTGCCTGCTCGACCACGGTCGCTTCGGAGTCTCGCTACGGCTTCGGCTCGTTCTTTGTAAGGGCCGAAGGCCCGAAACGTCTACTCAGATGTGAACGACCTCTCTATTCCTCTGGCACGTTCATTTGGGGGCATAGTCATCGGGAGCGCGCTCGTCTGCAGGTGATCGGGGGCTCAGGAACTGGTAGGTCATGGGCGCTGCTCTTGGAGAATGCAATGGGCGCGATCCAGAAGAGCCACTGGGAAGCTCACTTGCCATCGCTGAGCTGCATCGAGGTTAAAGCCAGTGAAGAGACGTGCCCTGCCGTTCCCCTCTAAACGGTACACTGGCATTAGGGCGAGCGGCTTGCGGTTCAGGAGAAACTCGATGAGGATTCGACGAGCGGCGAGGCGCCCCATCTCACGCTCGTCATCGGAGATACAGCAACAGGCCCCCATGCGCAGATCAACCCAGCCGCCACCAATAATTGGGCGTGCAGCCGCCTTCACGAAGGCTGCCATGTTCTCGTGGAGGTAGAGCCATCCGGTGAGTACGTCGCATTCTGCCTGCATAGCCGCGTCGAGAGAGGGTCCTGTGCATTCGATGCTGCGAATTTCGATGTGATAAGTAGCGGCGAGGAATTTGGCTGCGTCGCGAAAGGCGGCTAGCTCATGGACGTCTGCCAAATACAAAGGATTGTGGATGAACCCAAGTACTCTCGGATGAAACACCTCGCAAATAAAGGCGAGTCGCTCCTTAGCGTTGATGGAGAAGGTAACACCTGCAACTGGGCCTCGAGAGGAGTCTGGTGCCAGACTTCGGACGAGTCCTGAAGCCACGGGATCAGTAACGGCTAGGAAAATCTGCGGGATGTCCTTGCATTTATGTCGGACAGCCGTACTGATACCAGATCCGATCGTGACAAAGATATCAGGCGCGCCACCGGAAAAGCGCGCGCATATGCGGTCGATCGCGCCTTGATCAGTGGCTGGGTCTCGAGTGGCTGATCCAATCTCGCGCTCAACATGGAGCTTGACGCCGTGTTCCTCGAGCACAGAGATAGCCTCGGCGAGAAACGCGTGCTCGAGGTCCACGAGGTATGGTGAGCTTCCGTTCAAGAGAACTCCGAGACTCACCGTTCGCATCCCAGTGACTACCGACGGGTCGGTAGTCAGGGCTCGCTGCAAGCCTCGGCCCGCTCGACGGAAAGAACGGTAGGCAGAACGCGCACTAAGCCGAAAGCGTGGACTCAAGGCGTATACGAGCGCTGCAAAGAGCGCGTTGGAGAGCACCCCGAGCAGGAAGCCGATAAGTTGATCACTCACTGTTCAACAACCTCGTTTGATCTGGGATGCCACCCCTACCGTGGGTTTTCTGGCTCCCACTGCGGAAGCTACTGTGTTCCGATTGGCAGCCTCGACTTCAACTTCTTCCATTAGCTGCTCAGAATAGCTGCAAACAGCGGGCAGAGATGGCCCGCCTCTCTCTCAGCACCTCCGGAAGTTACCCCCAGCTTACACCTCTCTCTTAATCAACGTCAAAGCGATAGCGCTTGACGCATAAGCACTCCACCGCGGAACCGCGGCTGCGGAACGTTGGTGATGACGAATAAGGGGGCTTATCCAGGGAGGGTGGGGCGCTTCTGCGTCAGAACTGTCGGAGGAGGACAGACCGGCGCCCACCGGCGCCCAAAGGGGAGAATACCTCTCGCTCGAGGCTCGACGTGTAAGCGCCCCTTCGAGCGAGGCCGGTCATCCGGGCTCACCGGCTGGAACGGGCGCCGGGGGTGTCTTTCTGTACAGCGCCTCGTGGTGCGCCCGCCCCTCGCGGACTTGGTGGAGATGACCTGACCGGGGCCCGGCGGCGGAGGGCGGCGGCCACGCTGCGGGAATCGGGCTTCCGGCGCATCTTCGCGCCCCAGCGCTGCAGGATCTCCCGGGTCACGGAACGGGCTCCGAAGGCCTCGTCCGGAGCCCGGCCCTCCACGACCCGGGCGACCATCCGGCTGAGCGATCTCCTCTGGTCGAGCTCGGGATCGGCCTCCAGGTCGGATGGAGAGGCGCGGCCGGCTTGTCGCGCTCCAGAAGGTCGCCGGCGGCCGTGGAGGCCGCCCGAAACGCCTCCAGGTGCGCGATCGCCGTCTCGAGCCCGGCCGCGTGATGCGCCGTCCGCTCGCGATGGAGCATCTCCTGCTCGGCATGGAACGTCTGCCGCTCCCGGTGATGCGCGACTCTCTCCTCCAACTGCTTCAACATCTGGGCAATGGACAGATTCGAGGCCACTCGGTCCCTCCTTGTCGCAAAGCGAGCCCGTTCCGTGACAATCCACTCCCGCGACGCGCCCAAACAGGCGCGGACCGTCACAACCTAACCTAAAGGCGTCACAACATACTCTATCGGCCCTGCAAGGATACACAAGAAAGGAGGTAGCAGTCCACGAGTCGTTACGCACCGAGGCCGCGATGCGACGAGCTGACGCAACGGTGCGCCAATTTGAACCACAGACGTGACGCTGAGGACTCAGAGCGCGACGCTGAAATTCTTGTCGTGGCGTCATCTAGCTATTCTTCTACATTGTGCGCGAATGACGTGACGTTACAGGTTTAAAACGAGACGCCGCGTCGTTGAGGTGCGACGACATGCGCCGTTTATGTGACGCCGAGAGGAAGCATGAAGTACGGAGGGTTGTTGTCGCGGCACACCGCCGCATGGCGAGCAGGGAAGCCTGGACGGCACGGTGATTTATCGAGGGAACGTAGCGATCCCTCGTTTTTACGCGACAGGTTGCGTCAAGGTCGTGACGGCTCGATGGGGGTTGTTACGTCGGTCGCTACTCCCCGAGCAGCTCCATAACCCTCGGCACCGCCTCTACCACCGGCACGAGCTGCTTCTGGCGATCGCGGCGCAGCGAGACCTCGACCTTGCCGTCCGCCAAGGACTTGGCGCCCACCACCACGCGCACGGGGAAGCCGACGAGGTCGGCGTCCTTGAACTTCACGCCCGGGCGCTCGTCGCGGTCGTCGTACAGCACCTCGATTCCCTTCTCCAGGAGCTGGCCGTAGATCTGCTCGGCCACCCGGCGCACCTCGCCGTCGTCTGGGTTGAGGGCCGCCAGCAGCACCTCGAACGGAGCGAGGGGGCGGGGCCAGATGATGCCGTCCGCATCGTGGTTCTGCTCGATGGCGGCGGCCACGGTGCGACCGATCCCGAGACCGTAGCAGCCCATGAACATCGGTCGCTCCTGGCCGTCCTCGTCCGTGAAGTTGCAGCCCATGGCCGCGGAGTACTTGGTGCCGAGCTTGAAGATGTGCCCCACCTCGATGCCGCGGAACAGCTCCAGCGTCCCCTCGCAACGCGGGCAGGGATCTCCGCCGCTGACGAGCAGCAGGTCGGCGAACTCGGAGAGATCGGCGTCCCGCTCCCAGTTGACACCCGTGTAATGGGCGTCCTCCTTGTTGGCGCCGGTTGCGAAGTCCGTCATGCCGCGGACGGTCTCGTCGGCCACGATCCGGATTCCCGACAGTCCCACCGGCCCGGCGAAGCCCACGGGCGCGTTCGTGGCTTCGCGCACCTTGTCCTCGCTGGCGAGGTTCAGGTGCTGGACGTCCAGGTGGTTCGTGAGCTTCACCTCGTTGATCTCGCGGTCGCCGCGGATCAGGACCGCCACGAACCCTTTTTCCGTTTCATAGATCAGGGTCTTCACGAGCTGCCGCGGCTCGATGCCGAGGAACTTCGAGACCTCCTCGATCGTCTTCTGGCCGGGCGTGGCCACCTCTTTCAGCGGCTGGGGCTCGCGACCCTCCTGCGCGGCCGATTCGGAGATCCCCCGCGTCTCGGCCTTTTCCACGTTGGCCGCGTAGCCGCACTCCGGGCAGCGCACCACGGCGCTCTCCCCGGTGTCGGCCACGACCATGAATTCATGAGAGACCGAGCCGCCGATCGTGCCGACGTCCGCCTCCACCATCGAGTAGTCGAGCTTGCAGGACTCGAACACCCGGCAGTAGGCGTTCCGCATGGACTCGTAGGTGATATCCAGGCTCTCGGGGCTGGTCCCGAAGGAGTAGGAGTCCTTCATGATGAACTCGCGGCCGCGCATCAGTCCGAAGCGGGGACGGATCTCATCCCGGAACTTGGTCTGGATCTGGTACAGGTTGAACGGGAGCTGGCGGTAGCTCTTCACGTCGCGCCGCACCATGTCGGTGATCACTTCCTCCTCGGTGGGACCGAAGACGAAGTCGCGGTCGTGGCGGTCTTTGATGCGCAGCAGCTCCTTGCCATAGCGCTGCCAGCGGCCGGACTCCTGCCAGAGCTCCGCGGGCTGGATCGACGGCAGCATCAGCTCGATCGCGCCGGCCGCGTTCATCTCGCGCCGCACGATGTTCATGAGCTTCTGGAGGCTCCGCCAGCCGAGCGGCAGGTAGTTGTAGATGCCGGCCGCGACCTTCTTGATCATGCCGGTGCGAACCATCAACTGATGGCTGATCACCTCGGCGTCGTTCGGCACCTCGCGGGTGGTGAAGAGATAGTACTGGCTCCAGCGCATGCGCTCTCCCGTTCTTCAGCTTGATTCAGGGGTGCCGGATAGACCGGCGACCTGTCACTTTCTCTGGCCGCGGCGCGCCCTTTCGATCAGGCGCGTCGAGTCCTTCATGCATTCCATCATTTTTTCCTGCAGCGCCTCGCCGCGATCGCCCAGGTTGCGGGCGTGCGCGAGCACGGTCCGCGCCCGGTCCTCCTGGCCCGACGCGAGGAGCGCCATGCCCAAGTGCGTCAGCGTCGTCGAGGACGGCCCCAGCTCGCTCGACCGGGCGAGGAAGTCGACCGCCTTGTCGAACTCCTTCCTCTTGTAGTGCACCCAGCCGAGGGCCGCGAGCGGGAACTGCTTGATCTCGTCCGGCGCCAGCTCCACCGACTGGCGGGCGAAGCTCAGGGCCTCGTCCAGGTCCTCCTCCATCTCCGCCAGGTTGTACGCCATCTCGTAGTAGGCGATCGACTTGGCGAAGTTGGAGTTGCCCTCGTCGAGGAGCAGCCGGCCGATGCGGTTCCCCTCCAGGTACTTGCCCTGGCTGCGCATCGCCTCGATGAGCGTGGCGTAAGCGGTAGCCATGAGCATCTCGCCCGGCTTCAGGTCCAGCACCTTGCGCGTCACCGCCTCGATCTCCTGGTTGCGGTTCAGGTGCAGGCACAGGAGGGCGTAGGACATGAGCAGCGTCGGGTTGTCCGGATCGAGGCCAAGCGCCCGGCGGTAGCAGGCGTGCGCCTGCTTCAGGTTCTCGCGGGCGAGGAACTCCTCACCCTTGGTGAACCAGGCCGCGGCCTCGCCGCTCACCCCGGGCAGCGGCGTGCCAGCCGCGCCCGAGAGGTAGCGCACGAGATCCTGGTACTGGAGCTTCTTGGGATTGAGCCGCTGCGCCTGGCGGAACGATTCGAGCGCCTTGCGCGTCCAGTGCCGGTCGAGGTAGGCGAGCCCGAGCAGGTGGTGCGCCTCCTCGAAGGCGGGATCGTGCCGCACCGCCTCCTGCAGGTAGTGGACCGCGAGCGAGAGCTTGCCCATCTCGTAGTAGCAGCTCCCCAGGAGATAGAGCGCCTGCGGCACCGGGTCGACTTGCACCGCCCGCTCCAGGAAGAGCACCGCCTTGGCCAGGTTGCCCTGGCCGGCGTAGACCGCCCCAAGGCTGAAGTGGGGCAGGAAGCTCTCGGGGTAGAGCGCGATCGAGCGCTTGAGGTAGTCCTCGGCGCGGCCGTGGTCGCCCTTCTCGTAGTAGATCACGCCGCTGTAGACCAGCCCCTCGTAATGGTCGGGCTTCACTTCCAGGACGCGTTCGAAGTAGGCCAGGGCCGTGCCGGTGTCCCCCTCGTTGAAGTGGGTCTCGCCGAGGAAGTAGGCGAGCTCGTAGTTCTCCCGGTCGAGCTTGAACCCGGCTTCCAGGGAGGCTACCGCGCGCTCGATGTCGAAGGCGAACAGGGCGTACTCGGCGTCCTCCAGGTGCTGGAGGAAGAGCTTGCGCTTGTCGCCGTGATGGAGGGCGGCGATCCGCTCCTTGATGGCGAGGAAGCGCTCCCGCTTCTCCAGGGCGAGGAGCTGGTAGTCCATCTTGGACTCCCAGAGCTCGCTCCACTCCTCCCAGCCGATGAAGCTCTTCTGCTCCAGCAGCTCGCGCAGGGCGGAGAGGCCGGTCTGGTTGATGAGGATGTTCTTCTCCTGCTTGTGCAGGGCGCCGAGGACCTGGCGCACGGTCTCCGCGGTCCGCTTGACCGCCTCTTCGAGGATCGAGATCCGCTCGAGCAGGTGCTCGTCGAAGGAGAAGCTCTCCTCCGCGCTCTCCTCGTACTCGTCGTCCTCGCGCAGGGGACCCGAGACCACCAGCAGCTTCTGGTGGCAGCGGACGCAATACTCGTGATCGTCCCGGTTGGGAGCGCCGCAGACTTGGCAATACATGCTCCGGTCGTCTGCTCCGTGCCCGGGAGAGAACGCTTCAGGTCCCATCGTACGCATAGAAGCCCCGGCCGGACTTCCGGCCCAGAAAACCTGCATCCACCATTTTGACCAGCAACGGGCAGGGACGGTACTTGGGGTCCCCGAACCCGTCTTGCAACACCCGAAGGATGTCCAGACAGACGTCGAGGCCGATCAGGTCGGCCAGCGCCAGAGGACCCATGGGATGGTTCATCCCGAGCTTCATAACCTGATCGATGGCCTCCGGCTTCCCGACCCCCTCGTAGAGGCAGTAGACCGCTTCGTTGATCATAGGCATCAGGACCCGGTTGGAGACGAACCCCGGCGCGTCATGGACCTCGACCGGCGTCTTCCCCATCTTCCGGGACGCTTCCTCGACCGCATCGTAGGTCTCCTGGTCCGTGGCCAGGCCGCGGATGATCTCGACGAGCTGCATTACCGGAACGGGATTCATGAAGTGCATGCCGATGACTTTGCCCGGGCGCGAGGTGGTGGCCGCGATCTTCGTGATCGAGATGGAGCTGGTGTTCGAGGCCAGGATCGTGTGCGCCGGACAGATGCGGTCCAATTCCTTGAACACCGACCGCTTGACCTCCAGCTTCTCCACGACCGCCTCGACCACGAGGTCGGCCCGCTCCAGGGCGGCGAGCTCGCCGTGGGAGCCGACGCGGGCGAGAGCCTGGTCGCGATCCTCGGCCGCGAGCTTGCCCTTGCTCACCAGGCGCTCCAGCCCCTTGCCGATCTGGGCCATGCCGCGCTCGAGCGCCGGCGGCGCCACGTCGACCAGCAGCACTTCATATCCGCTCTGCGCCGCCACCTGGGCGATCCCGTGCCCCATGGTGCCGGCGCCAATCACCCCGATAGTGCCGATGGTATGAATGGACTCCATTTGATAGACCTCTCCCGTCCTGCTTCCAAGAAGCCGAAAGCTGAGCGTATAAAGATGCCGGGCAGGGGTCAAGGAGCCTGCGGCGGAAGACCCATCTCCAGCCGGGGCGGCACGTTCTCCATGTATTCCACGAGCTCGGCCCGGGCTCGGTCGGCGAGGGCCGGGTCGGCGAGAGGATGCCCCGCCTCGCGGTAGCACCGGGCCCTCTGGGCCAGGAAGAGATCTTCCCAGGGAGGATGGGGCTCGAACGGCGCCAGCGCCTCGACGCAACCCTCCCTCAGGAGCCAGGTCAGCTCCAGCCTCAGGCGGAGACGGTCCTGGTCGACCATGCCGACCGCGAACCGTTCCGACAGAGCCCGGTCGATGGCCCTGGCCGCCTTCGGGTCCCGGCTGGCGATGTCGGAGGCATGCTGCAGCACACGGTCGAGCAGAGGGATCGAGGGCCAGGGGTCCCGGCGAGCCCCCTCGAACGCCGCTACCAGGTGACGGACCGCCTCCGGGGTGCGGCCCCCCTCGTCGTGCCAGATGGCCAGGACCAGGTCGGCATCTACCGTGTGCTTCCTGCGGAGCTGCGCGGCATATTCGGGCGCGCGCGGGTCGCCCGTGGCGGCCAGGCACTCGGAGGTGAGGAGGAGGTCGGCATAGTTGGAAGGCGGAGCGGGCTGGGAGAACCAGTGCTTGCAGGTGGACTTCAGGTCGAGATCCGAGTAGGAGTCCCGGGCGAGCCGCCGCAGCTCGGCCTCCGGATTCCTTCCCTTCCCCCGGACCGGGTCCCTCCAGACGAGGCTGCGCGCCTGCCTCATCTCCTCGACGAGGTCCCAGTCCAGCGGCGTGCCTCCCGCTTCGGGCCGGTTCTCTCCCCGGGAGCGCACCAGGGAGACCAGGTCCGGCACGCGGAAGAGACCGGAGCGGCCCAGGTTGCGGGCGAATCCGAACTCCAGGACCGGCCGGTCGTCCGTGTCGGGCCGGCTCCCCCGGCGGCGAGCCAGGGCGCGGCCGAAATCCGGAGAGGCGATGTAGCCGGTGTAGAAGCCCTCGGCCCCTTCCACCCCCCAGGTCCGGAGCAGGGCTTCGGCGTAGGGCGGCTGCCCGGCGCGCAGGCGTACCCGGTCGAAGTCGTGCGCGAGCGGCTCCCGGGTCGCGACCAGGAGCAGGTCGCCCGAGTTGATCTCCCAGGTCTCCACCGCCGGGAACACGGCGCCCAGGGCCGCATAGACCGTGGCCACCACCTCGGCGTCCACCTCATACCCCTGCAGCCACTGGAGGAAGATGCCGTCCGGATTCAGACGGTCGCGCACCGCCTCATAGAAGTCCCGGGTGAAGAGGCTGGCGATCCCCGCCCGGTAGGGGTTGGACGGCTCGGAGAAGAGGACGTCGTACCTCTCCCGGGTGGTCAGGAGGAGCTCGCGGCCGTCGCCGATCACCAGGCGCACCTTGGGGCTGCTCAGCGCGCCGTGGTTGACCGGCGCGAAGCGCCCGGCCACCTCGACCATCGCGGGCTCCAGCTCGACGACGTCCACCCTTTCCATGGTTGGCACGGCCGCGAGCCAGCCCGCGGTGCTGCCGGTCCCCAGCCCGATGACCAGGGCGCGGCGGGGGTTCGGATGCAGCATCGACCCGACCAGCCCGCTCATGATCTGGGTGGGAGCATCTCCCCGGGCGCTGCCATCCGCCTTGCCGTTGACCAGGAAGGCCGTCTCCCGGGTGACGTCGACCGCCACGCTGCTCTCGACCCCGTCCCGCTCCCAGACGATCCCCCGCCGCTGGCTCTGGATAGCGTCCCGCAGCTCGTTGGGGTCGTCCCACCCGCCGCTCACCCGCCCGGCGCCGATCGGGCTGTGGCGCCAGAACGCGCTCGGACCCGGGGCGGAGATCAGAAGCGCGCCGGCCAGGGCGAGAGCGATGGGGACAGCCGCCGAGCGCCAATCCCTCTCCCTCCAGACATGGAGCAGGACCGCAGCCAGGGCCAGCGCGAGGAGCAGGACGGCAACCAGGCGCCAGACGCCCGGTGCCGACAGCAGGGGGAGGAGCCCGAAGCCGCCCGTGATCGATCCGGCGATCGAGCCCACCGTATTCGCCGCGTAGGTCACGCCGACCTCGCGGCCGACCCTGCGGTTCCCGGAGCCGAGCAAGGCAATGAGGAGCGGGAACTGGTAGCCCGCCACGATCGCCGCCGGCAGGACCACGATCGCGGTAACCAGGGTCCAGCCGAGCACCAGGGGGAAGAAGCCGGCGCCCGACAGGGGCTGGAGGATCACGGCGAGCACCGCCAGCCGGTCGCCCAGGGCAAAGGGGGTGGCGAGCGCCAGGGCCTCCAGGGAGCAGGTGAGGGCAAACCCGGCGAGCGTCGGGCGGATCTGCCGGGGTCCCCCTCCATACAGGAGACCGCCGAGGCCGATCCCCAACAGGGCCACGGCGAGGATGAGCCCGAAGGTGTACGAAGAGCCCCCCAGGAGAGGAGCCAGCATTCGGTACCAGACCAGCTCCATCAAGAGGAAAGCGAAGCCCACCACGCCAGCCGCCCAGGGCACGAACGCTGTGCCCTTCGGCTCGACGCTCTCTTCGGCAGCCTCCGGCTCCCCCATTTTCATCCTCCGGGAGAGCCCCCAGGCCACCCCGGCGATCGCCAGGTTCAGCAGGGCCGCCACCCAGATGGTGAGACGGATGCCGAGGTGCTCCAGGGACCAGAACGTCGTGACGAGGGCGCCGGCCACAGCGCCCAGGGTGTTGAGCGCGTAGAGCAATCCGGTCCTGCGCCGCCCCGAGTCGGAAGCCTGCTCCACCGCCCGGGCCAGGGCGGGGAGAGTCCCGCCCATCAGAAAGGTAGGAATGCCCAGGACAAGGGCGGACAGAACCAGGCGCACCACGGTCCCCCCTGCCATCCCCAGAGACCCGCTGCCCCCGAGAGCGATGTAGATTTTCTGGATGAGGACGACGAGCCAGGGGGAGAGACCGGCGGCCAGGGCGATCCCCGCTTCAAGACCGGCATAGAACGCGAGAGGAGAGCGCCTGCGGTCCGCGATCCGGCCAAGCAGAAGACCGCCAAACCCGAGCCCGCCCATGAAGATCGCGAGCACCGCGGCCGACGAGGCGGTCGAGGCGCCAAACACCAGCCGCAACATCCGCAGCCAGGCGGTCTGATAAGCGAGGGCGCAGAAGCCCGAACCGAGGAGGAGGAGCGCGACGCGGGCCATGGCTGGCGACGCTACCATGGGCCGGCAGAATGCCGGCGCTCCCAGGGGGGCCTGCGGCCGGCCTATGGAAAGGACGCCACCCCCTCCCAGAGGTGGCGCCGGTACTTCTACAGCAGCTTCACTACCCGGTCCGCCAGGCCACCGTCACCCAGGACCACCGACAGGTTGGCCTTCTCGGTGACCTTCTCCAGGACCTCCAGCTCGCGCAGACGCATCAGGGTCGGGTTCGACTCGTAGATGCGCGCGGTGTTGGCCTGCGAGCGGATCGCGGCGGTCTCCTCGCGCCGGGTGATGAGGGCGGCCTCTGCGGCCTTCCGGGCCTCGGTCACCCGGTTCAGGATCTCCCTCATCTCGCCCGGCAGGATCAGGTCGCGCAGACCCACCGACCGGACCTCGATCCCCAACGCCTCGGCCCGGGAGCGCACCATCCGCTCCAACTCGGCCACGAAGCCGTCCTTGTCGGACAGCAGCGTGTCGAGCTCCCGGGTGCCGACCACCGCCCGCAGCGCGAGCTGCGCCTGTCGGTAGAGCGCCTGGGCATAGCCCTCGACCTCGGTGGCCGCCTTCACCGGATCGACTACCCGGTAGGTGACCACCGCGTTCATCCGCAGCGTCACCTTGTCCGCGGTCAGGATCTCCTGGCCGGAGATGTCCACCGACTGCTCGCGCAGGTCGAACTGGACGATCCGCACGTCGCCCTCACCCTTCCAGAACGCGTGCATGCCGGGCAGCAGCGTCTCCGACAGCCGGCCGCTCACGAATGCCAGCCCGACCCAGCCCGACGCCACGGTCGCCGACTCCAGCAGCAGCGGCGCGCCATCGGTCGCCAGGACCCGGGGCAGCTCCGGGTGCTCGAACCGGACCGGACGAGCATCGATCATCTCGATGCGGACCTCGTGGAACAGGGTCCACACCGCGGACAGCCCCGGACCGCGCACCGAGTCGAGACGGCCGTCGATCCACACCAGAGCGCGCTCGTGGTCCTTGATATCCAGCACCAGCGCTTGGCCGGCCAGGGCGCCGGACTTGACGATCACCTCCAGGTCGCGATGCCGTAGCCAGGGCTGACGGATCGAAACCTTTTCGACCCTCAGGCTCCGCAGCGGCTCGAACACGAAATGCCGGCCCGGCGAGAGCAGCCGCGAGAACGCGCCATCCACGAAGACCAGTCCGCGCTCGTACGTCTCCACCTTGATCCAACGCACACCCATGCTCCACCTGCCTTTCTTGGAAAGCGGCCCCCGGAGGGCGGAGACGCCGCTCCGCCGCACCTCGGGCGCGGGGCGCCGCCCAAGGCCGCGCCGACTCCGCCTTCGCGCTCCGGTCTCTCACCGATCGGAGCGGTCCGGCGTTTGAGCCCGGCCAGGTCGGCGGCACCGCAAGGCGCCGTCGCGTGCTTGCCACTCGAAGTGGCCGGCGGGTTGCAGCACCCGCCCTCCGGAAAACCTTTCTACCTCGTGAGACTGTTTGCAGCAGTCCTGTGTCGGCGAAGGATTCGAACCTTCGACTCCCAGATTAACTATCTGGTGCTCTACCCACTGAGCTAGCCGTATGGATTAAGCCCGCCGCTTTAGAACCCCGTTTGCGGAACGCACGACACCGATCACACGAAGTGAGGCGCGGGCGCCGCCGGAGCCGGACGGACGTATTCCCTGCGTTCTTCCCCAAAAAGCGCCCAGAAAAGCGAAAGGGCCTTCCGGGGTACGACCCCGGAAGGCCCGGCAAGACGCCGGATTGTTCCGCTCTTCTAGGGTCGATCTCCCTTCACGACGCACCTTTTCCCCGGTCGATTCGAGCCGAGGCTCGTCTCGAGCAACAGGAAACAGGTGGGTGAGATCGATGGCCGTATCATGATGGTTTCCTCGTCAGAGGGAGAGGAAGATAGAGGAAAGAGTACCCGGCTGTCAAGCCCCTCACGGGAATCTTCTGATCACGTCCGTCTCCTCTGGCGAGGAGGATAACTCATGACCGAACCCCCTGAAGTCGACCCTGACGGCGTCGAGGCAGAAGATCAAAGTTCGTTAAAGATCTGGAACGACGTTCCTCACGAGAGCATGCTGACGCTCGAGATGGGGCCCGCGAACGGAACCTTCATAGGACAGGCGATCCTGGGTGTCCGTGGCATGGTTGTGGATCGGTGGCTAGATGCCGATCTCCACCCCGGTCCCAAGCAACACCTCCTCGCATCCCGCGATGAGCGCTACAACCTGATCGTAACCGCAACCTTCGGTCTCGAAGAAACAGCCGTCCTCACGGCCCGCATCACCGGGCCGGACGGCATGCCTCATGAAACACCCTATATCCACCGAATGAACGGTACGAACGGCGATGTCGACTCGGCAGTAATTCTCATCAACATGGCGGAAGAGGCAGGGGGTGGAGCATGAGAATCCTGATTCTGGCCGCCTGTCTGCTGCTCGCGTTCCAGGTTCCAGCCCTCGCCCAGACCACCTGCGTTCCCACAGACAAGATCGGCGAGTGCTGGAACAAGGTGCAAGAGGCGGCCTTGCAAGAGGCAAGATCCATTCAAAGGGAGGAGGCACAAACAGAAACGTTCCAGGAGCTCGCGAGCAAGGCGACCGGACTCAACGACTTGGTTGCCGGATCGGCGACGGAGGATTTTCTTCCCGCGCTCCGGTTCGCGCTGGCCGCCGCGGGGCTGCAGACCGACGGCAATGACACCTCGCTCCTGAACTTCGACTACAAGATCCCTCTCGGCAAGAACAGCCCCTTCGAGGCCAAGATTGAGAGCAAGGTGAACGATGCCGAGGTGTTCGAGCCGCTCAAGATGGCCTTCCGCGAGGACATTCGCGACGATCGTGTTGCCACGCTCAAAGAGGGGCTCGATGACCTTGCCGACTACACCCTGGCCCTCAATATCAACCGCAAGAGTGAGCAGCACGGGCGAGCTCCCAACGATTACTACCGTTGGGCTTTCGGCGAATTGTATGAGGTGATCGCTCCGCAGATCAGCTTCGCTGATGCCATTCAAGCGGCGGACACGTTCCAACAGATCCTGCTCGCAGCCAGCAGAAAGAACCAGGCCGCGAACCCGACCGCTGCCCCGCTGAACGCCAACAGTCCGCTCTCGCAGGTCCCGCCAGACCTTCAACAGGAAGTGCTTACCAGGATGACAGCCGCCGCGAAATCCCTGGTGCAGGCCACAGAAGGGCTGCGGCAGGCGCTGGAGGCCAACGGCGTCTTTAAACTGGCAAGCCTAATGAACAATCAGCCGCAGGCTCAACTCTCCGCCACGTATCATGCGCGGGAAGACGTGGCCGGCCCGGACGAGATCTCCGGCGAGTTGAGGTATGAGTACGACTTCTCCAGCAGCCTCAACGACCTGCGCAAGGAGTGCGCTGGCAAAAGCGGCACCGGCTTCTTTGATTGTTACCAGGCCTTCATCAACCAAGCCTCTGTCAAGGCAGACACCGATCACGGTGACCGACTTTCAATATCGGCCGACTACGAAGAAACCCGACCCTTCCGCTTCTCTTTGCCTGAGGATGGTGTAGACCTGAACTTGGAGGCGGCGACCAACCTTTCGATCACCGCCACCTACGGAAGGCTTCTTGATCTCCAGGGTCTGGGCGACAGCTCGCGGTTTGACTTCTCCTGGACCTACGAAGACGTCAGCGATGATCCCAACCGCCGGGATCGCAGCATCGCGTCTCTGACTTTTTCGAACCGGATGCTTCGTTCGCTTGGCCTCTCCCTGGGCCTCTCCTACGCCAATCACGCCAAATTCCTGCCGGACACCGACGAGGAGCTGAGCACCCACTTCGGCATCTCCTACCGCATGTTCTCCGAGGAGGCTGAGTGAGCTGAAGCTAGCGGATGCCGGGCCAGCCATTCCAACACCCGCCCGGCATCCGCGTCCGGAGGGAAGACCGGATAGAAGTAGGTTTCGATCCGTCCTGCGCGAGCGATCAGCGTCAGTCGGCGGATCACCTCGATCCCCGCGACCGTAAAAGTGGGCAGTTGCAATGCTCTGGCGAATTCGAGACGGGCGTCGCTCAGGACCTCGAACGGCAGGTGCAGCCGCGAAGCCATCTTCCGCTGGTACTCGGGCGTCTGCGTGCTCAGGCCGAAGACCTGGGCTCCGTGCTCGCGCAGCTCCTGATGATGGTCACGGTAGGAGCAGGCCTGGGGCGTGCACCCTCGCGCTCCGGGGATCGAGTCCCAGGCATCCAGACCGCCGGGAGGGTCCTGATCCGGAAGCCCGGTTCGCGGATAGCAGTAGAGGACCACATACCCGTCCCCCGAGTAGGCGGAGCGGCACCCGGCGCCCGGCCGTGGACGGCAGCCCCAGGTCCGGCAGCTCGAGCCCAGCGAGGTGATCGCAAGCCCCGTCGTCGACGGGGATGGGGAGATCATTCGGGAGACGGTGGAGATCGTCAGACCTGGCCATGGCTGATAGGATTTCAGCGTGGCGATCGAAAAGCAACGACTGAAAGGCCGCGAGTGGCTCGCCTTCCTCATCCCGGTCCTCGCCGTGACGGCTTCGCTCACGCTGAGCTATCTCTGGAACGAGGACTTCTGGTGGTACCTGAGCTCCGGCCGCTATCTTCTGGAGAACCGGAGCTTCCCGTCGGAAGACCCCTTCCTCTACAGCTCGCAGCAGGGTCTCGCCTGGGTCCATCACTCGTGGCTCTGGACGGTCGTCGTCGCGGTCCTGGATCGGATGGCAGGGCTCGGAGCGGTGGTGGTGTTCCAGGCCCTGCTCGCCATGGGGCTGTGCGCCCTGATCTATACGACCGCGCGCGTCGACCGGTGGGGGCTGGTGAATGCTCTCGCGGTGACCCTCTTCCTGGCCACGATCAGCCAGCGCCTCTGCGGCAAGGCCGAGGTCGCCACCTGGCTCCTGCTCGCGGTCTTCTACCGCCTTCTCGATTCGGACGAGCCGTTCACCTGGAAGCGCGGAGCGGCCCTCGGCGCCCTTCAGGTGTTGTGGGCGAACCTCCACGGCGGATATCCGCTCGGCGTCTTCATCGCGCTCTGCTACAGCTTCGGCCCCTGGATCGAGTCGCGCATCCGGAAGACCGCTGCGCCGGTCCGCCGCCTTCCGCTCTGGTTCCCGGTGCTGCTCTTCGTCCTCGCAGTCGCCGATCCCCGGATGTTCCGGGAGCGCCTCCAGCCCTTCGCTTTCGTGGCGGAGTCCACCGCGGTTCAGCCCATGGGCGAGACCGGGAACCTGATCCTGGAGTGGCAGAGCCCGTTCCGGGTCGCGTCCACCGACAGCCGGCCGCTGTGGCTCCTCGTCCTGGCGGCCGGGGCCGGAATCGCCAGCTTCGCCAAGGCCAGGCGGCGGCCCCTGGACCGCCTTCTCTTCTTCCTGGGGATGACAGTGCTCGGGGCCTCCGCCGTTCGCCACCTGCCCGGGCTGTCCCTCGCCGCCGCCCTGGTGATCCTCAGTAATCTCAAGAGAGAGGAGCAGCCCGAGCCGCAGCCCAAGGCCAAACGCAAGAAGGCGGAAACCAAAGCAACGCGACCAGGTTGGCTCTATCCCGCAGCCTGCGGTCTCCTGGCCTTTCTCCTGCTCGGTGCCGCAGTCGCCCTGCGCGTTGCCCGTCCGGGCTTCGAGTCCGGTGAGCCCGCCAGCTTCTTCACGGTCCGTCCGGCGATCGCCTGTCCTGAGGCCGCGGACTTCATCCTAGAGCGGGGATTGCCGGGCCCGATTTTCAACGACTACCGGACGGGCGCCTACCTGAGCGCGCGCCTCTACCCCAGGCACCGGCTCTTTGTGGACAGCCGCGTGATGGACCCCGCCGTGGTCGTCCGCTACACCCGGATGGTCGAGTCGCCCGCGCTCTGGAAGCAGGCGGAGAGCCGCTACGGCTTCAAGACGGTGATCCTGGACAACTACTCCGGCACCGTGCGCTCGCCGCTGGGCCAGACTCTCCAGCGGGACCCGAGTTGGCGGCTGGTCTATCTGGACCCCCACGCCGTCATCTTCGTCAAGGACGGCGGCCCCGCCGAGCCGGTGCTGCGGACCGGGCGCGTCCCCTTCGTGGAGCCTGCCGGCCTCGTCCCTCCCCTGCCGGCTCTGCAAAGGACTTTTCTCAACGATTTTTCAGCCAACTACCTGATCGAATACCTTTCAATCCTGGGCCAGCTCGGCAGGACGCAAGAGGTCTCGGAGCTCGCCACCGAGGCCCTGCGAAGCATGGATCACCCTCTGCTGTATCGACAGCGTTGCGCCGCCAACATGGCGGCTGGAAACGTCAGCGCGGCGGTGGAGGATTGCGAGGTCGCATACCGGCAACGGCCTGACGACACTCAGGTCGTGGCGCTCTACGCCACGGTCCTGAACAGCGCGGGAAGAAGACAGGAAGCCTTGCTGATCGTCAGGGAAGCGATGCGGGAGAACCGCGACCCCATGCTCAATCGGGTCTGGATGAGCCTTCAGCGCTGATCGAGGATTACGACGGCACGAGCTCCCAGGTGCCGAGGTAGAGATCGGTGTCGGTTGGAGTGGTCATCACTGATGGTCAGTCATCCGATCAGCAGATGGCCCCCATTCCTCCACATCCTTCTCCCGCGTCGTTCCGTCCTCGTTACAAGTGTGGAACGGCCTGACGGTGAAAGACACTGAAGAGAGAGCCGCGGCCTCCCTCCGCGAAGCGCCTGACAGATACGTTCGTGCAATACCTCGAAGCTCAGCCTCGCGTACTCCTCGCCTGTCAGCACCAGCAATGGATCGACATATTCCTGGTGGCTCCGGTTTGTTCCCTTCCGAGTCCCCTTTTTGACAATGATCACGGCCCGCATGAGCTCGTGCTCGCCCTCCTCGTTCGTGACAAGAGGCGGCGGAAGGAACTCACCATAGGGGTCACCGTCTTCATACCCAAAGCCGGGTGTCGAGGAGCCGATGTGAGGCGGCACGCCTTGCGCCATGATCTCGACCCAGCCACAGCCGATGTGATCGTCGCCGTGCTCGGGGAACTGCAGCTTCCATAGGGTCGCGTAGATACTCATGGGCGTTTCTCATCAGGCAAATCGGCGCTGCGGCTCATAGCGTAAGACTATTACCTGATCAGGTCGGAGACCGAGAGAGGCGTAGGTGCGACCGCTCCGATCACTGAATTCCACTTCCAGGGCCTTACCTTCGCCAAGGATGTCTACAACTGTGCCGACTTGGCCGCGCTGAAGGTTATGCTCCGGGATGTCATCGGTCAGCGCAACCACTTCCAGAAGTTGAATCGTACTTTCCATGTCGCACCTCTCTGTTAATCCAACACGTAGCAGGTGGTCAAGCGTGGAACTTCAGAGGCATGCTCAAGGATCCACCCACTACGAACCATTGCACGCTTAACGCTTCGTACCACCTGAAAGTCCACTATATATCTCTGCCCGTAGTCGTCTCTAAAACCAAGCTGCGCATCATGGGTTCGGACAGCATCTAGGAGAAGATCTCTCAGCGACTCGGCGTCAGCTGCGGTCAGCCCCAGAGCTGAGGCAAACACCCGTGCTTTGTGCTTGCCTTCATCGTGCTGCGGATTGAGGCAGTAGGCACGCAGCTTATGAATGGAGACTTCTGCCCGCTCTGCGTGAGGGATCTTCATGGCACCGCATCGCTGTTATCCGACGGCGGCTAGCGTAGTCGCTGTCAAAGTCTACGTCTCTCTCGAAGTCGTGGAGCTTCATGTAACTTTCTCTCAGCTAACGTTACCCGAGGCAAGAGATGCGTCAGCCCTCTGCATTATACGACGCGGATAAGCAGGGTGGACGGACCTGGGGACATGACACTGCCGGCGCAGGCCTCTCCCCTGTCCAAGACGCTCGTCCTCTGGCTTTGCGTCGCATCACCCGGCCTTTGTCACACTGCAGAACCTCCCACCGCGGGGCTGACGCCCCTGGCCCTTCTGTCGCCCTTTCAGGGCTCTGGAGGTTTTTGGGGCTGACAACCCGGGGTCGTCGCGCCTGTGGCGCTCTGACCCCGGGCTACATGCCGTCGCCCCCCTCCGGGGGCTGAAGAGGGTGGAGCGTCCCACTCCGGGGTTGAGGAGGACGGAGCCACTGTTGGAAAAGAGGCTGGCGCAGTCACGCCCTCCTCTCCCGGGGGGTCCGGGCGTACGGCATGGCCGGCTGCAGGCCGGTGAGGACGAGGGTGAGAGACGCGGACGTCTCAGGGATTCAGCGAGCGCAGTCGATCCGCTTGTAGGGGAAGTCGATCCCTTTCATCTCGCCATTGCGCCGACCCTCGATCCGGCCTGTGAGGAGGTCTTTGTCCAGGCGGTAGATCACCCGCTGGGGGAAGTCGTGCTGCGGGTTCTCGAAGACGACCTCGCGCTCGGAAAGGCTTACCAGCGGAAAGGCAGCCTCGCTCTGGCCCGACGGGAGGGCGATGAACGCGATCTGTCCGGGCTGCGTCTCGCGGATCTGCATGAACTCGTGGGCCACGGTCTTGCCATTCTTCACCGTCCGGCTGATCCCCAGCAGGGTGCCGCCGGCAGGTGAGGTCCAGGTCTCTCCCGAGCCGGTCTCGCCGCCGAGGCTTGCCCAGCAGCCGGATAGCCATGCGAGACCCTGGACCGAGGGAGGAGCCTGAGGCTCGGCGGCTGCGAGTCCAATCATCATCAGCACGATCGGCAGGTTCATTTCCGAGTCCCCGAGAGAGCGGCCCAGGCGCCGAGGCCGGCGTAGACCGTTGCGGTCGCATAACGTCCGTACGAGCGCAGTCCGCCGGTTCGATGGAGAACCGGCGCGATCGTCCCGGCGGTGACCGCGAGCACGAAGCTCGCCACCAGGAAGGCGGTCAAGGCTGGCAGAGCGATCATCGAGTCATGCATGGGGCCTCCACTGTCGGGCAGACTTCTCCTTGAGGCCTACGCAATTGACGCCGGGAAACGCCATCTCAACACCCAGGGAGCTCGAGCACTTCGGCGAGGCTGGCTTCCTCCTCTGGGCCGTCGCCGTCGCAATCTTCCATACGGACGACCCGGGGCTCGCCGTCTTCCATCCGGAGCCAGACCCGCGTCTCCTGCCCCCAGCGGCGGAGCACGAGTGCGCCGTCCTCGATCGAGAGCGGGCCCAGTTTCTCCTCGGCCCCCTCCCGGGTGGGGAGTACCCGTGGGCTGAACCAGATACGGTGGAGCCTCCCCTGTCCCGCTCCGCGGGCGAGCACGAGCAGGCGCCAGTGGATGCCCCAATCCGGATCGGGACGGTCCGCCTCGAACGCGATCGCCGCGTCAGCGACTCCATCGCCATCGAAGTCCCCGGAGACGGATTGGAGGAGCGTCCATCCGTGCGGCTTGAAGTCCCCAGGAGTCCGGCCGAGCTCGGGAACTGGAATGTTTTCAGGCGGGACGGGAGCGTCGGCCGAGAGCACGCCAGCGGCCAGCAGGAGAGCGAGTGCGGCGAAGGAGAGTCGGGTGATCATGTGAAATGAGGCTCCGTGAACGGTGGAACGGCGGACGCCAAAGGAAGTACACGGTGTCGGACGACCGGTCCCTCGGGACCAGCATACGCGCAAAGATCTTCTCGACGTACGGGCAGGCGTCGGAGGGACGGTAGAGCTCCACTTCGTAATAGCCGCGGTCGTCGGGGGGATGGCCGAGGATCTCCTCCCATCCCTCGCCAACAGTGCCACCGGTAAGAGCACCGTGCTCCTGGATCTCCTGGATCTCGGCCGCCGTGAGATGCGCCGCGACGGTGGAGCGGAACGCGAGTCTCGCAAGCTCCCTGGCTTCATCCCAGGTTCTGCGCTTGTATTGGTGTGCCATGGATCGCGCTCGGATTATACGCCGCAGTATCTCTCCCGACGCGCCAGAATCGCTCCGGCCGGGCCGGAACCGTCTGCAGCGGCTCAGAATTTTTTTGAGCGCGTCAAATTCGTGGGGAACGCGCCGAAATTTTTTCGACACGCCGAACGGCATTTTGGCGCGTTGAATTCGCCGCCAACGCGTTGACCGGCGTTTTGGCACGTCGAATTTTTTTCCATCGCGGGCTGGCGCCAATTTGGCGCGTCAATTTATTTTTCAGCCCGTTGAATTTAAATCTGACGCGCTTGCCGGAAATTCAGCGCGCCAAAAAAATTTAGAGCGCGTTGTTTGGCATTTTGGCGCGTTGCTTTAGACGCTGGGCGAATGGAACGCGGATCAGGCCAGCTCGAACCAGGGTTCCTGCCTTCCGAACTTCGTAGAGAGGGCCGCGCCGATTCCGATGAGGGTCGCGGCGGTCCAGACCCAGGTGCCCACGTAGGGGAGGAACTTCAGGATCCCGAGGACGAGGAGTCCGATCGTCGCGGCGTTGAGCGGACGCATGCGGGGACGGTGGAGGAGCCGGCGGGCCAGCCAGTCCCCGAGAGCGTAGAAGACCGCCACCATCCCCCAGAGCTTGAGAATGAGAGCGAGGAGAACGAACAGCACCAGCAGGGGCACTCCGACGAGACCTCCCGTGAAGGCGCTGACGAAGAGGGCGGTCAACAACAGGGCGAGCACCCCGGTCAGGCCCGTGAAGAAGCTGCGGAAGGGCTCGCGGCGGACGCCGTCCGCGGTCTCGAGGAGTTGCCGGCCGGTCGCCGCGAAGAGCAGCAGGAGCAGCGCGGCCCAGGCCGCCAGAAGCGCCAGCTTGGTGCCCACCACCAGCGGCGAGGTGAAACCGAGGCCGAAGCTCGGACCTTCCACGAGCGTCACCATGGCCGAGGAGGCCGTCGGGTAGGAGACCATGCGGCCCGCGGTGTGCGCGCCGGGAGACGCCTGGATGGTGCCGCCCAGGACGAAGATGTCGCCTCCCACCCGGGCCTCGGGGCCGAGCCGCGCGTCGCCGCCCAGCACGACCACGTCCCCGGCCACCCGGCCCGTAATCTCGACGGAACCTTCGAGCGCGGCCACGTCGGACAGCGCCTCTCCCGCGACGACGATGTCCTTGCCCATCGCCACCAGTTGGTTGCGGCTGAGGCTCCCCTTTTCCAGGCGGAGCGCCACCTCGTCCGCGGCGGCGGCGGACGAGGAGCCGAGCAGCAGCAGGTTCAGCAGGAGGATTCTCACGTCAGGACTCTACGCCAAGGAGCGGTTTCCGTGTAGGGGCGGCCCTTGTGGGCGCCCTCAGGGGACGGGCGGCCACAAGGGCCGCCCCTACCTGCGGGTGTCGTTCAGGCTTCTGGCCTCGGCGGGGGTGGCGCGCTTCCGTCGGATCATGGAGACCAGCAGGAGGTTGAGGCAGAGGACGAGGACGCCGAACATGCCCAGGCTCACGGGCGAGGAGAGCACCTCTTCGAAGACGAGGCCGAAGCCTTTCCAGCTCGCGGCGAGGAGGCCGGAGCCGGCGAGGACCGTGGCCTGGAACATCCCGAAGACCGCGGAGAGCGCGCCCAGGCCGGCATGCTCGCCGGCGGCGGTACCGCTGCCGATCACGGCCGCGGCGATCACGCCGAGGAGCACGAACATGGCGGCGGGGAAGCCCCAGGTGCGCGGAGCACGGGCCTCCCAGCCTGCGGCGGGCAGGGCAGTGAGGACGTCGTCGCGGAAGCGGTTGCGCACCGGCACGCGGGCCTGGAGCAGGAAGCCTTCGAGCTCGCGCAGCCCGTCCAGCTCGGACTGGCAGGCGGAACAGGTGGCGAGGTGCTCTTCGAGGCGAGCCCGCTCGTCGCGCGGCAACCGGCCGTCGGCCTCCAGGTTGACCCATTCTCGATAGGTAGTGTGATCCGGCCTGTTCATGATGCCCCCCACCGGCTCAATCGCTTAAAAATTCCTGCAATTTATCCTTCAACATCTGCCGTCCCCGGAAGAGCTTGTTCTTGACCGTGCCCAGCGGCATTCCCTTGAGCTGGGCGATCTCTTCGTAGGGGAGCTCGCCGAAGTGTCTCAGGAGGATCAGCTCCCGGTACTCCCACGGAAGCGACTCGATGGCCTCCTGAATGGCGTCTCCCCGTTCCCGGTTGCGCAGATCACCGTACGGCCCGCGCTCCGGGGAAGGCAGATCCCAATCGCGACCTTCTCCCTCTTCATCGTCCTGCCGCATGGAGACGATCTTGAGACGCCTCCTGCGGATCTGGTCGATCGCCGCGTTCTGCGCAACCCGGAAGAGCCAGGTCGAGAACCGGTACTGCGGATCATAGCGATCGAGCACCTGGTAGACCTTGACGAGGACTTCCTGCGCCAGATCGTGCGCGTCGTCCACGTTGCGCAGCAGGCGGAACAGGTAGTTGACGAGGCGGCCCTGGTAACGGTCGACCAGGTCGCCGAAGCGGTCCCGATCGCCTTCGAGAACCGCTGCCACCAGATCCTCGTCGGTCGGCTGCTCCGTTCCCCGCGTCATGGGTGGATACGCAAAGTCCCCGCCAAGGTTTCAGGAGGGACCGGCGTCCTCAGCGGCCTTCCCGGCTCTGGAGCCAGCGGCCGAGAAGAAAGAGCACCCCTCCCACGGCACAGACGGCCAGCTCCGCGCGGATCTGGTTGTGGAACAGCCCGATGAGGAAGCCGCCGCCGACCAGGGCCAGGGCGAGAAGCTGGAGGGTCCAGCCGAAGCTCGAGAGCATCGGGCGGGCCTAGGGAGAGGATGGAGAGCCCGGTGCCGTCAGGTCGGTCCGGGTGGTGATCAGGCCCTGGGCCTGGCCGGTCAGGAGCGCGAGAAGGTCTTTCTCGATCCCGTTCGGGCAGGACTCGACGATCCGCCCCACCTCGCGACCTTCCCGCTGCACGATGAAGGTCGGCACGTACCGGATGTCGTTGTTGGTCACCGGAGCGGACGGCTCTTCCTTCTGCCGGTCCACGCCGATGTAGTGGATCTCGAAGGGCACGGCCCCTCCAGATAGATCGAGGGCCTTCCAGAACCTGGGCACCTCGCGCCGGCTGTCGCCGCACCAGGTGCCCAGGAAGACGGTGACCTCCGCACCGGGCGGGACCGTGGCCAGGGCCTGGGAGGCCGCGGCATCCGGGCTCGACTCCGCGCCGGACTGCGCCCAGTCGGGGACCGCCTCTTCGATCTGCTCGCGGATGGTTTCGCCGACGATCACGCTCTCTTCCCGGGCCTGCTCCTGGACGGAAGCAGGCGGATTCGCGGCGGCGCAGGAGAGGGCGAGAGCGGCGATACCAGCGAGTACGGCGGACGGGACGGGAGGTTTCATGAGGGAAGTCTAACGCAAAGGCGCGATCCCCTCGATCCGGTCCCCCGGCACGATCCGGTCGAGGATCTCGTCCCCGGCCAGGACCTCGCCGAAGGCGGTGTAGCCGCCGTCGAGGTGGGGCTGCTCGGACAGGGTGATGAAGAACTGGCTTCCTCCCGTGTCCGGACCCGCCAGGGCCATGCCCACCACCCCGCGCCGGTAGCGCAGGCGGTTGATCTCGTCCCGGATGTCGTACCCCGGACCGCCGAAGCCATCCCCCCTCGGATCTCCTCCCTGGATCACGAAGTCGGGGACGACCCGGTGGAAGATCAGGCCGTCGTAGAAGCCCTGGTCCGCAAGCTGGAGGAAGTTGAGGCAGGTGAGCGGCGCCTGGGGACAGGCCAGGCGGACCCGGACCGGACCTTTGGAGGTGCGGATCTCGACGTCGCGCGGCTGCCAGGTGCGCTGGACGATCTCCCGGTAGAGGGACACGTCCTTGCCCGTGCTGGCCGGCCCCAGGGGCGGGATGGGCCGCTCGAGCTCGCCCAGGGCAACGCCCGCCTCCCGCCTCAGGACGTATCCGCCGCCGACCTCGCCCGCCGCGGCGCTTTCCAGAAGGGCCACGATCGCGCCCCGCTCCAGGGGCTCGGCCTTGGCGCGGGCGGTCAGGGCGCCGAGCGCGGCCAGGGTCTCTTCCTCGACCCTGCCGCGGATGGAAGCGGCCAATCCTTCCTGAAGACGGCCGAGAGGCAGGACCGGGTGCTCCGCGAGCCAGCCGAAGACGGTGGCGCGGACTCCGGCGTCCCGGTCGGAGAGGAGGTCTCCTGCGGCCCCGGCGCCTTTGTCTTCTCCGGCTTCCTCTCCGGCCAGGGCGGCATCGGCCGCGGCGGCCCGCACGGGAGCGGAGGGATCGGCGACGAGCTTGCCGACCAGGTCGGCCGCGGCCGGGAAGCCGATCCGTCCGGCTGCCTGGGCGGCGTGGACCCGGACGTCGACTTCGGCGGAGGTCTGAGCGGCGGTGGTCAGCTCCAGGGCGCGGGGGTGCTTGCCCGCCGCCAGGGCCAGAACCGCGAGACCCCGCTCCCGTCCGGTCCCCTCCGCGGCCCGGGAAGCCACGGCTTCAGAGAGCGAGTCCTGGGTATCCATGGGCCAGGCGGCGACCGCTTCGAGGACGGTCAGGCGCACTCCGGACCGGGGATCGTCCAGGAGCGTCCGCAGGCGGGGACGCCAGTCGGCCGGGGCCGGAGCCTTGCCTTCCCCGATCAGCCGGGCTGCCGAGCGGAGGGCCAGGATGAGCGGTCCGGGCGCGGGATCGTCGAGGAGCGGGCGGAGCGCGGCGAGATCGGCTCCCTCTCCCACGATGCCCACGATGCCAATACCGCGGGCAGCCCATCCCCGCACCCGGGGGTCGGGATCGGCGACGAGGGTGAGCAGCAGGGGGAGCCCCTCGGGCAGCGGATCCCGGGACAGGGCGTAGGCGGCCCGGGCGTGGAGCTCGGGGTCAGGCAGGGCAAGCCCGCGCTCGGCGATCCGGACGGTCGCGGACTCCTTGAAGAGGAAGAGCGAGGGGAAGAGCCGCGCCCAGCGCTCCTGCTCGGGGAGCGGGAGGAGGGCCTGGGCCACGTCGAGCACCGGCGCCTTGAGCTTGCCCAGGGCCTCGACGGCGAGGAGGCCTGTCTCGCGGTCGTCGTCCACCACGGCACTCAGGAGAGCGGGCACGGCCTCGGGATCTTCCAGCTCTCCCAAACCGAAGGCGGCAGCCCGGCGCACGGCGGGGACGTCGTCCAGGAGGAGACCGATCAGGGGGGACCGTCCCTGCTTGTCGGGGATTCGCCCGAGGGCGACCGCCAGGGCCTCCCGCAGCTCCGGCCCCCCGGCGAGCGCCTGCTGGATGATCACCGGCTCGTACATCTGGCGGTCCACCAGGAAGAGGAGCAGGGCGCGAACGTCCAGGTCGGGGATGGAGACCGTGGGGTGATCCGGAGAGCCGGTGCGCGAGGGGGAGCTGGCGCAGGCGGTCAGGAGGAGGAGCAGGATACTGGCGCTGAGGCGGCGCATCACAGCCTCCGGTGCCGCGAAACCGGAATCGCCCGCCGCACCCGCTCCACCCGCTCCAGGTCGATCTCCGCCAGAGCCAGACCGGGGCCGTCCGAGGCCGTGGCCACGGGCAGGCCCCAGGGGTCCACGATCATGGCGTGTCCCCAGCTCGCTTTGAGTCCGGCGTCGTCGTGGTCTCCGTGCTGGGCCGGGGCCAGGACGTAGCACTGGGTCTCGATGGCCCTCGCTCTCATCAGCGGCTCCCAGTGGTCCTTGCCCGTGGCCAGGGTGAAGGCCGAGGGGATCATCAGGATCTGCGCCCCCTGGTCCACCATGCGGCGGTAGAGCTCCGGGAAGCGGAGGTCGTAGCAGATGGAGAGCCCGATGCGGCCGAGGGGGGTGTCTACGACCGTGACCTCTTCTCCGGGCTTGCAGGTGTCCGACTCCGCGAAGCGCACGCCGCCGGGCACGTCCACGTCGAACAGGTGGATCTTGCGGTAGGTGGCCAGGATGCCGCCGTCCGGTCCGAAGAGGACGCTGGTGTTGAAGCAGTGGCTCGGGTCGCCGCTCTTCTCGTTGAAGGAGCCCAGGAGGAGGTGGATGCCGAGCCGGCGGGCGAGGTCGGAGAACCGCCCGCAGGTGGGACCGTCCAGGGGCTCGGCGCGCCGGACCTTCTCGTCGTGCGGTCCCAGGTAGTTCGTGTTCTCCGGGGTGGCGACGAAGCGGGCGCCGTACCCCGCGACCCGCTCGATCAGGCTTCGGGCGCTATCCCAGTTGCCCTGCTCGTTCGAGGTGCAGTTGAGCTGGATCACCGCGGCCAGATACATGGACTTTGATCTCCTGTCTTCAGTCTCCCGACGACTCCATCCTCCGCCACCCCCACCACCTCCACCTCGCTGAACCGGTTCCGCAGCTCCGCGCCCTCGGGGCAGAGCACTCGGAGGTAATTGTCCGTCAGCCCCTGGCCCATGCCGTTCACCGGCCGCTCCCAGAGCACGGTCTCCCTCCTCCCCAGGTGAGCGAGCCGGAAGTCCCTCTCGGCGCGATCGGCGACCGCGAGCATGCGCTCCATCCGGGCCTTCTTCACGTCCGGATGGACCTGGCCGGGGAGATCCGCGGCCTCGGTTCCGGGCCGGGACGAGAAGGGGAAGACGTGGGCCTTGGCGAAGCGGGCGGCCTCCACCGTGGCGAGGCTCTCCTCGAATTCCTTCTCGTCCTCGCCGGGGAAGCCCACGATCACGTCCGTGGTGATCGCCACCCCAGGCACAGCTGACCTTACCTGATCGAGGACGTCCAGATATCCCCCGGCCGTGTAGGGCCGGCGCATGCGCCGCAGAGTCCCGGTCGAGCCGCTCTGAAGCGAGAGGTGGAGGTGGCGGCAGAGGCGGCGGTCGGACCAGAGGTCCAGGAGCCGCTCGTCCAGGTCCCAGGGTGCGATCGAGGTGAGCCGCAGGCGGGGGACCCCGGTCCGAGCCAGGATGGCGCGGACCAATTCGCAAAGACGATCGTCACCGGAGCGGTAGGCCGAGATCTGGACGCCGGTGACCACGACTTCCTGGTATCCCGACTCGACCAGGGAGCGGACCTCCTCCACCACCTCATCGACTGGACGGCTCCTCTGCCGCCCCCGGGTCGAGGGGATGATGCAGAAGGAGCAGCGCATGTTGCAGCCGTCCTCGACCTTGACCAGGGCGCGGGTGTGGCCGAACGGGAGATGGACCCAGGGGACCGGTACTTCAGTGGGCGCCAGCTCGGGAAAAGCTTCGTGGACCCGGTCGAGAAGCCGGTCCTTCTCCAGGTTGGGGACGACCAGGTCGACCCCGGCGAGACGGGCCGCCTCCTCGGGCTGGTCCGTGGCGTAGCAGCCGGTGAGGACCGTCCGAGCCGCTCTCCGGGCGGCCTTTCGGGATGCCCGCGCCGCGGTGTGGGTCACGGTACAGGTGTTGACCACATGGAGGTCGGCCTCGCCGGGCGAGCCCACGACCCGGTGCCCGGCGGCGAGGAAGTCCCGGGCCAGGCGCTCGGTTTCCGCCTGGTTGAGCTTGCAGCCGAGGTGAGTGAAGCACACTCGCACGGGAGTTGATCCTATGCCGCGGGGTCCCTTCCCCGCGGCTGAATTTACCGGAAATTTACCTCGCCGCCCTCAACGAGGACCGGGTGGTTCGCGTACAGTTGGAATCCGGACCTGCCCGTCCGGGGTTTTCATTCCAGGAATGCTGCGCAAAGCCTCCATCCTCGTCCTCCTCGCTGCCCTGCTGGCGCCGCTCCATGCCTGGGGCGCGGCCAGCGAGTGGGCGGAGAACGAGCAGTCCCGCGTCCGGCTCATCACGCCCTGGCAGGTCGCCCCGGCGAGCGGCGAGCTGCGGATGGGCCTGCACTTCACCCTCTCTCCGGGCTGGCACGTCTACTGGAAGAACAGTGGCGACGCCGGGTTCCCGCCCGTGGTGGTCTTCGAGAAGGCCCCGGGGCTGGGGGAGCCCGAGCTACTCTGGCCCGCGCCCGAGCGCTTCGAGCTGCCCGGCAACCTGGTTGCCTTCGGGTACGAGGACGAGGTGGTGTATCCCATCCGGATGCCCATCCGGGCCTCGCTCCAGCCCCAGGGGGACCGCCTGCGCCTGGTCGCCGACGTGGACTATCTGGTCTGCGAGGTGGACTGCATCCCGTACCGGTACTCCCTCGCCCTGGACCAGCCGCTGGGCCCTCCCGTCCCTGATTCCGCGACCGCTCCCCTGATCGATCGCGGGTGGGCCAGCCTTCCTGCTCCCGCGAGCCTCCTGCCGGGCGTCACCACCACCGCAGCCCTGGACGTCAGCCGGCCGGGCGCTCCGGCGCTGGAGGTCCGGGTCCAGGGCGCCAGCCCCGGCGAGGGCTCGGACCTCTTCCTGGAGAGCCACGAGGGGTTCGACACCGGCAAGCCCGTGGCCCGGAAGACCGAGGACGGCGTCCTCTACCGCGTCCCGCTCAAGCCGCGGGAGGAGGGCAAGGTGCCGTTCACCACCACCGTCGCCTGGACCGTCACCAACCTCGTCCGCGACGGACAGCCCGTCAGCCTGGAGTCCCGGCAGCAGATCGGAAGGAAGGAGGCGGAAGCGCAGCCAGCCTCCTTCGACTCGCTCAACAGCTCGCCGGTCCTCACAGCCCTGCTCGCGGTGGCCTCGGCCCTGCTCGCCCTGGGTCTTTGGGGACTGCTGACGTCCGGGTCTTCCGAGAGCCAGCCTCGGATGCTCCTGGGCTTTGCCGCCGCGGCCGTCACCATCGGCCTGCTCTATGCTCTTTCCCGGCAGATCCGGCCCGAGGGGCTGGCAGCCGTGGAGCTGACCTTGCTAGCCATGGGCCTTTGCGCCTGGCTCCGCCGCCGGTCCGAAGCGCGGCGGGCCTTGCGGATCGGCCTGGTCGTGGCCCTGCTCGGATGCGCCCTGGCCGCTCCCTGGCTGGCCGGACGCCACCGGATTCCCGGAGACATCACCGACTCACAAGCCTGAACGGCTTTCCTACAGGAGGTAATCGATGCGCAAGATCACCCTGACGATGCTTCTTCTCCTCGCCCTGGCTGCCGGCCCGGCCCTCGCCCTGGGCGCCGTCGGCGAGGCCGCTCCGGCCTTCCAGCTCAAGGACCTGAACGGCAAGACCCACTCCCTGGCGGACTACAAGGGCAAGGTCGTGGTGCTGGAATGGGTAAACCCCTTGTGCCCCTTCTCGGACCGGCACGCCCGGGAGAAGACGATGAGCAACCTGGCCAAGAAGCACAAGAACGTAGTCTGGCTGGGGATCAACAGCACCAACGCCAGTCACGCGAACTTCCTCAAGCCCGCCGAGCACCAGGCCTGGTCGCAGAAGAACGGCGTCAACTATGCCGTGCTGTACGACGAGACGGGCAAGGTCGGCAAGGCCTATGACGCGAAGACCACGCCGCACATGTACATCATCGACGAGCAGGGGAAGATCGCCTACAACGGCGCGATCGACGACGACCCGCCGGGACGGACGGATGCGGTGAAGCGCGTCAACTACGTGGACGGCGGGCTGATGGCGGAGCTGGGCGGCAAGAACGCCAACCCGGCCTCGACGAAGCCCTACGGTTGTTCTGTAAAGTACTGATCCCATCCCCCCCTCTATCCCTCTCCCCTGCCTGCGCGGGGGAGAGGGGGCTGATCCCCGCCCCAACAGTCTCCCTCGGGGGGTGAGGGGCCAGTGTGATAACCTTTCCTCTTGTTCCGTTTCTCTTGTTTTCGGATTGGGGCGCTCGCTGTCGGATCTTGAGACCGGCGTAGCCAAATGCCTTATTCCTTGAAAAGGAGAGGATCGGATGTCTTACACAAGAGATGGAATCATGGCCCAGGTGTACGTAGCCTTCGGCCAGGGAACGGGAGCGATCCGCGTATCCCAGGCCGCCGCACTCGAGCTGCACCGCTGGTATTACAATGCGATCACAGATCCGGTTGTGCTTTCGTGGGGCACTTGCGGGGTCCAGGTGCTCGACCGCATCCGCGCGATCGGCAGCTTGGCGGCCCTGATGGCGATCCAGGAGGGCTCCCCCACGATCACCCCCCTGCAGGTCTGGGAGGCGGCGAAGACGGTCCAGGCCAAGTCGGATACACCCATTTGCCCACCCGTGCCCCCACCCCCTCCGCCTGAACCCTGATTCGCCGTGCAGAGTGCCAGTCTCTGGAAACGGCTGGTCCCGTCCCTCGCCCTGATCAAGGTGGGGGCGGGACTCGTCGCCCTTCTGGTGGCCCGCGGCCACATCGTGGATCCCGTCTACCCCTGGTACTACCACGCGCTCTACGCCGTACCCTTCCTCCTCGCAGGGGTCCTGATGATCCTCGGCGGCCGGCGCGACTCGCGCGCCGTCGACCTCGGCAGCTTCTTCCTGATGGCCGCCACCGCCTTCGTCAATCGGCCGATGAGGATCTTCGTGGAGCAGGGCTACCCCGGGGCCGGCCTGATGAGGTTCGCCGACTGCCTCGAGCTGGACGCGTTCATGGCCTTCTACATCTGGTCCTTCGCCCGCGACTTCCCGCATCCGCTGGTGTCGCCGTCTGCGCAGCGCCGCATCCGGTGGGCCGTGCTGGCGAGCCTGGCGGCAGGATCGGCGCTCTTCGTGCTCAACCTGCTCAACTATGCCGTCAACGAGATCCGCGGCTCTCAGCCGCTGGGCAAGCTCGTCCCCATGCGGGGCCATGGCATCTACTACGGCGTGGTGCTGCTGCTGACCGCGGCAGCCTTCGGCTTCCTCTACTGGCGGTCCCGCCGGCTGGAAGGGGCCGAGCAGCGCCGGGTCCGCCTCTTCCTGCAGGGGCTCGCCCTGGTCCTCCTCCCGCTGGCCGAGATCCTTACCGGTGTGCTCTTCCCCCCCTATCAAGATCTCAAGGACGGCCGGCTGGCCCTGGGCCGTACCGTCATCGCGGCCGATACCTTCTTCGTGCTGATGATGCCGCTCCTCACTTCCTATGCCGTGCTGGTCCACCAGGTCCTGGACGTCCGCCTCCTCGCCCGGCGGGCCGCGCAGTATGCGCTCGCCCGCTACACGACGATCGTCCTTGCCTCCGTGCCGCTCGCCGCCCTGGCCGTCTACTTCTTCCAGAACCGGAGCGAGCGGATCGAGGACATCTTCTCCGGCGCCCGGCTGCCGCTGCTGGCATCCATCACGGCCGTGGCTCTCGCCGCCCTGCGCTACCGGAAGACCCTGCTAGACCTGATCGACCGGCGCTTCTTCCGCGAGCAGTACGACGCGCGGCGGCTCCTCACCCAGCTCCTGGAGAAGGTGCGCGGCACCTCGGGGACCGCCGCGTTGGCCTCGCTGATCGGCGAGCAGGTGGACCTCGCGCTCCACCTGGAGGAAATCGCGCTCCTGGTCCTGGACCCGCGCTCGGGCCTGCTCACCGATCCGCGGCAGCGCAGCCGCAAGCTCGACGTCTCCTCGCACCTGGCGCTCCTGGTGTCGGATGCCAGCGAGCCGCTGGCCATCGACCTCGACGACGCGCGCTCGCCCCTGGCCAAGCTGCCGGAGCCCGAACGCCACTGGCTCGTGGACAGCGGCTTCAAGCTGATCGTGCCGATCCTGGCGCGGGACGGCTCGCTGCTGGGCATCCTCGGCCTGGGCGAGAAGCTCAGCGGCCTTCCCTTCCTCAGGGAGGACCTCGAGCTGCTGCGCGCCATCGCCAGCAGCGCGGCCTGGGTCATCGAGCTGGAGCAGACCCGCTCGACCACGCCCGCTCCGCGCAGCCGCCGCTTCGCCGCCATCGACGATGAGGACGAGACGACCCCCGAGCCGATCGCCCTCACCGAGCTCGCCCGGGAGTGCGCGAACTGCGGCAAGCTCTTCCCGTCCTACACCGTCCTGTGCAGTGCCTGCAGCAAGCGGCTGGAGCCCTCCCACGTGCCGTACGTGCTGCCCGGCAAGTTCCGCTTCGAGAAGCGGATCGGCATCGGCGGCATGGGCGTGGTCTACCGCGGGTCGGACCTGGCCCTGGGCCGCCAAGTAGCGGTGAAGACTCTGCGCCGGGTCTCTCCCGAGGATGCCATGAGGCTGCGGCGCGAGGCGCGGACCGCCGCCGCGGTCTCGCACCCCTACCTCGCCCCGGTCTACGGCATGGAGACCTGGCAGGGCACGCCGATCCTGGTCATGGAGCTGCTCGAAGGGGGCACCCTGGCCCACCGCCTCCTCGACCGCGGCCGGCTCCCCCCTCAGGAGACGGTGGAGCTCGGCATGCGGATGGCCGACGCCCTCGGCCAGATCCACGGCGCGGACATCCTCCACCGCGACATCAAGCCGAGCAACATCGGCTACACCCGCGACGGCACGCCCAAGCTGATGGACTTCGGCATCGCTCGGCTGATGTACGACCTGCGCCGGGAGCGGGAGGAGGGGGAGATGGAGCGCCTCGCTGAGGACCCTTCGCTCGTGCCGTCCAGCTCGCTCTGGACCCACATCGACGGGATCACGCCGCTGTCGAAGCCGCTGGTGGGGACTCTTTCCTATCTCTGCCCCGAGGCCCTGGAGGGCAAGACGCCCGACGCGCTCTTCGACCTCTGGAGCCTGGCCATCGTGCTCTACGAGTGCCTGCTCGGCCGCAAGGTCTTCAGCAGCGCCGACCCGCGGCAGACCGCGACCCGCATCCGCCTGGGGCGTGTCCCCGACCTCTCGCTGCTCTGCCCCGAGTACGACGGCCCGCTGGCCGACTTCTTCCGCGGAGCCCTCCACCGCAACAAAAGCCGCCGCCCCGCCAATGCTCCGGAGCTCAGGCAGCGGCTGGAGGCGGTGCGGGCGAAGCTGGGGTAGCAGGCTAGGGCTCCCTCTCCCCCGCGCAGGCGGGGGAGAGGGGGGATGGGATCAATACGGTCCGCCCATCTCCATCACTGTCGGTTTTATCTTCGTGGCAAGTCCCAGCCCGTCCCCGAAGGGGAGCACCACGGCCTGGAGCTGCGGGTGCATCATGAGATAGCCGTTGAAGGCGCGGAGGGCGTCGGCGTCCGGGTCGTCCTCGTCCGGGGGATCGGCTACTCGCCCCTTCCAGAGCAGGTTGTCCAACGCCACCACGCCTCCCACCCTCAGGATGGGGACCAGCAGGTCCAGATAGCGCCGGTACTCCTTCTTGACGGCGTCCACGTAGGCCAGGTCGAACGGACCCTGGAGACGGGGGAGGACATCCAGGGCCGCGCCTTCGATCAGCTCGACCCGGTCGGCCACTCCGGCCCGCTCCAGGTAACCCCGGGCCTCGGCGAGACGGTTCGGATCGGTGTCGATGCTGACGACCCGGGCCTCGGGCGCTCCCCGGGCGAGACAGAGGGCGCCGTAGCCGATGGCGGTGCCGATCTCCACGATCCGGCGGGCCCCGGTGGCGCGGGCCAGGATGCTCAGCATCCGGCCGACCTCGGGGTCCGAGATGGGGACGTCCTCCTTCGCCGCCCGCTCCTCCATCTCCCGCAGGAGCGGATCGCGCGGCGGCAGGAGGCGCTCCAGGTAGCGCTCCTGCTCCGGGCGGAGCAGAATTCCGGAGCCCTGCTTCATGGCGACGAGGGCGAGGTGGGTCCGCTACCCGAGGACCCGGTCGACCGCGGCGCACCGCCGGATGGCGACCAGGCGGCGTTCTCCAGCGACACCGACCGGCCCGGAGACCCGAAGCTGAAGTTGGGCTCCAGCTCGAGCCGGCACTGGCCGCTCTTGGGCGGATCGACCAGCGGCATCTCCACCTCGTGGATGCCCGGGCCGGAGAGGCTCGCCTCGAAGTCGCCGCAGCTACCCTCGATCCGCACGGTCGGCATCCCGCCGTCCTTCACGTGCAGGGTCCCGGCCACCTCGGGCGGCGGGATGCGCAGGACGAGCCAGACGTGGCCGGGCTTGCGCAGGCCGGCCACCCGCATGGCTCCCTCCCCGGTCAGCCAGCGGCGCGCCAGCACCTGGCGGTCGCCCCCGGGCTCGGCCGGCTGCCACTGCTCCGAGAAGGTGAACCGCGGACCGCTCTTCTTGTTCGCGGGCGGAGGTGGCACCTCCACGTCGGCGGCCAGGTACTCGCGCCGGGCGACCGCCTCGCCCAGGCCATCCAGCACCCAGCGCTGCTTGCCCTCGCCGGCCAGCCCCACGGTCAGGCGGTAGCGCCCGCCCGGAAGCGACGGCGCCAGCGCCGACTGGTACAGCTTCAGGTCATAGCCGACCGCCGTCCCCTCCCGCCACTTGCCCGGGAACGCGTGGTCGAACGTGCGCACCACCTTATCGTTGTCGTCGAGCAGGTGGACGAACACGGTCGGCGTGCCAGCAAACCCGTCCAGCGGAGCGGAAGTCTGCCAGCTCAGGTGCACCGTGTGCAGCTCGGGGAACGGCAGCTTTAGGCTCCTCGGCGACACCTCGACCGAGGCCACCGCGGGGGCCTCCTCGCCGCAACCCGCAGCACAGAGGGCGACAAGCACGAACAGGGGATGCAGGGTTTTCTTCATGGTTGGGGAAAACCTATCACGGCCGGTAGGTCGCCGAGCAGTCCGGCCCCTCCCAGACCGTCACCTCGGCCAGCGGCGCGGCAGGCAGCCGCTCCGCCAGCCGGTCGAAGAACCAGGCGGCGATGCGCTCCGTCGTGGGGCTCAGGGCATCGAAAGGCGGCACGGTGTTCACGTCTCCATGGTCGAACCGGGCGGCGAGCTCCTGCAGGGCCGTCTTCACCTCCACGAAGTCGAAGGCCATGCCCTCGCCGTCCAGCTCCGCCGCAGCCAGCACCGCCTCCACCCTCCAGGAATGACCGTGGTTTGGCTCGGGCGCCCCCTTGTAAGAGGTCAGGTGGTGCGCCGCCTCGAAACGGGTCACGACCCTGAGCACATACGGCATTTCCATCATCCCTTGAGGATCTGCTCCACCCGCGCCACCACCATCTCCAGGGCGACCTTGTTCTCGCCTCCCTCGGGGATGATGATGTCCGCCCACCGTTTGGACGGCTCCACGAACTCCAGGTGCATGGGCCGGACGCTCTCCAGGTATTGCCGCAGCACGTCCTGCACTGTTCGGCCGCGCTCGGCCATGTCCCGGCCCAGGCGGCGGATCAGGCGGATGTCGGCGTCCGTGTCCACGTAGATCCGGAAGTCCAGCAGCTCCCTCAGGGCCTGCTCGCAGAAGATCAGGATTCCCTCGACCAGCACCACCGGATGCGGCTCCACGCGGCGGGTGCGGGTCGTGCGCCGGTGCCGGACGAAATCATAGATCGGGACTTCCACCGGATGGCCGGCCTTGAGCGCCGCGATGTGGGAGACCAGGAGGTCGTTGTCCAGCGCCGCGGGGTGGTCGAAGTTGTGGTGCAGCAGCTCGGCCTCGTTGCGCCAGACGATGTCCTTGTAATAGCTGTCCTGCTCGATCAGCGCGATCCGGTCGTCGCCCACGGCGTCGAGAACGGCGCGGACGACCGTGGTCTTGCCCGAGCCGGTCCCTCCTGCCACGCCGAGCACGAACGTGCGATGGTCCGGCTTGATCAGCACGGGCTGCGGCAGTGGCGCGGTCTCGATCATTGTGCCTCCGGGCTCGACCCAGGATCGCCCAGCATGGGCGGTTGCTCGACGCCGAGCACCTTCAGATAGGCGGAAAGCTGGCCGCGGTGATGGGCCTCGTGGGTCACCATGGTCAGCAGCAGCTCCCACAAGGGCAGGCGCAGGTTCATGAGCGGGTGCACGATCTCCACCCGGAGCTGCTCGGGAGTGATCCCGGCAAAGTCCTGCTCGGTCCGGGCCTGGATCTCGGCCCAGTGCCCCAGGCACTCGGCGAAGGTCGCCCCGTATCTTGCCGCCGACGCCGCGCTCGACGCCAGGTTCCTCGGCCGGAACGCCCTCATCCTCTCGATCCCGGCCCCGGGGAGCCCGAACGGGTCGAACGGCCGTCCTACAGCCCCCTCCATCAGCAGCTTGCGCCAGAAGTTCTCGGACAGGATGAGGTGGCGGACCGTCTCGCCGCAACTGAACGTTTCGGGCGAGGGGCGCCAGTCGAAATGCTCCTCCGGGATCGCTTCCACGAGCGACCGGGTCCAGCTCCGCTGGCGGCGGAAGTAGGTGAGGAAGTCCTCGATGCTGCGCACGGAGGAGGATTCTATGTCACCGCTGGCAGCGGTGGCAGTAGAAGCTGCTCCTTCCCGCCTGGACGATCCGCCGGATCGGAGTGGCGCAGGACGGGCAGGGCTCTCCTTCCCGGCCATAGACCCCGAGGGAGACCTGGAAGTAGCCGCTCTGGCCCTCGCCATCCGCGAAGTCGTTGAGCGTCGTCCCTCCTTGCGTGATGGCTTGCCGGAGCACCTCGACCGACGACTGCGCCACCCGGTCCCAGCGCGCGGCCGAGATCCGTCCCACCGACCGGTTGGGATGGGTGCCCGAGCGGAAGAGCGCCTCCGTGGCATAGATGTTCCCCAGCCCCACGACGATGCGGGCGTCCATGAGGAAGCACTTGACCGGCCCCCGCCTGCCGGCCGCGGCGCGGGCCAGGAAATCGCCGCCAAAGCCCGGCTCCAGCGGCTCGATCCCGAGATGGGAGAAGTGGGGATCGCGGGGGATCTCCGAAGTCTTTACCGCAAACACCAGGCCGAACCGCCGCGGGTCGCGGAGCCGCAGCCGCCGGCCCGATTCGAGGAAGAACGCCACGTGCTCGTGGGGCTCCAGCGGCTCGGACGCGGGCACGACCGTGAGCCGCCCGCTCATCCCCAGGTGGACGACCAGGGTCTGTCCCCCCTCCAGGTCGACGAGCAGGTACTTGGCCCGGCGGCGCAGGGCCTCCACCGTGCGGCCCGCGGTGCGGCGCGACAGAGCGGCCCGGCTCACCGGCTCTCGCATCGCGGGGTTCCGCACCTCCACCCGCGTGATCCGGTCCCCCACGAGATGGGGCTCCAGGCTCCTGCGCAGGACTTCGATTTCGGGCAGCTCGGGCATGGTGGGGCATTGTAAAGGCAAAAAAGAGGCCGGGGAACGGAAACCCCGGCCGGGAGGATCACAGAGAGGAGCGGTTCCTACTTCACCTTCTTCATCAGCTCGCGCTTCTCCTCGTCGGGCATCACCTGAAAGCCCTGTCCGACCTTGGCCACGCAGAAGAGGTCCTGCGTGCCGATGGTCTCGAACGGGTTCTTCTTCTCCGAGGTGAAGGCTCGGGCGCAGATCGCCGTGCCGTCCTCGAGCGAGGCGGGCACGGTAAACGAGAACGGCAGGTCGACCGAGGCGCCGGGCGCCAGGTTCACGTTCTTGGCGGTCCCGGCCTGGAACTCCGTCGAGTTGACGCCCCAGTAGCGGGGGATGCTCCGCACCAGCGACCAGACGCTGCCCTTCAGCGGGCTCGGGTTGCCGTTGGTCACCCGCACCACGTACGGGCAGCTTCCGCCCGTGACCGGGACCGAGCTGCACGCCGAGGTCAGATGGATGCGGACCGGGAACGACTTCACCGGGAAGTCGCCGAGGTCGAGATGCTGGTCCGCCGCCACTTCGAACTGGGCGCCGGTGGTCGGCTGATACTGGTCGGCGCTGGCGACCACCTGGTAGATGCCGGGCGAGAGAGGAGCGCCCACGTTCGACTCGAAGAGGAAGTTGCCCAGCGCGTCGACGTTGCCGTAACGGACCGTCCAGCACCACCCGTATCCCGGCGGGCAGTTCTGCAGCTCCACCCGGCCGAAGGGCGCGACGCTGCCGGGCAGGACGTCGCCGGTCACCGCGTCCACCAGTCGGCCCCGGATCGAGCCCACCACCGGAACCGGCTCCACCCCCAAGTTGCCGAGGTCCAGGTCCTGGCCGTCGAGGAGCTCGAAGATCGCCCCCTCGTAGATCTGGTATGACGAGCCCGCGTTCACGATCAGCCGGTACTCCCCGGCCCGCAGGATGTTGAAATAGAGCGTGAAGTTGCCCGGCTCGAACCGGAAGCTGCCGTCAGGGCCGGAGTAGGTGTAGCCCTCGTACTGCCAGCACGCGCCGTTGTCGCAGCTCTGCAGATACACGACGGCGTTCGGGACGGCGCCGGTCTTGGCGTTCACGATCCGGCCGCCGAGACCCTTGGCGACCTCCAACTTGCTGGCGCTCAGCGTATAGGTGCCCGAGTAGTAGCTGTTGCCGGAAAAGTCAAAGTCCCAGATGCTGCTGGCGGCGACTACGAGGACGCCGTCCGCGGGCACTTCGATCTCGATCCGGGATTCGAACTGGCCGGGGCCGCCTTCGTCGTCATAGTTCAGGAGCTCGCAGGCGGAGTTGAAGGCGCCAAGAAACGAATCGAGGAGCGTGCCGCTGCCCGAGCCCCACCCACGCTGATCGATCTGGATCCGATCGCCGGGCGTGGCGTTGATGCGGTAGTAGTCGACGTCGGGGGTGTCCGGAGGCGTATCGAGGCTGCCGGCGACCGTCGCCGGAAGAGCGTCCAGAGGCTGGGCCGAAAGGCAGGTGGAATTGGGCTCGACCTCCACGGTCTGCGCCTGGGCCGGAGCGCTGGCCAAGGCGATCCCCAGGGTAATGAGAACGAAGAGAGCGAGACGGGTAAGACGGACCTGATTCATGATGTTCCTTCCTGGTTGTTCAGTCCCTGGACGAAGCTAGACAACAAAGGTGGCAGGGCCACACACACGATAGGACAGCCGGCGGAGCGATCTGGAACAGCGGGAGGCAATCGGAAGCTGATCCTCTTGACATCTTCCGCCTTTTGGCGTAAAACAGGCGTAACATGTCAAGGCAAGTCACACTCCCCTTCGTTCCGACCCTGACCCAGAGTCCGTCCGATCCGGCCGTGGAGCCGCTTCTCCGGAGGGCATTGCTCCGGAGGGAGCCGGTGGTCCTCGGCGCGGCTGGCGCCGATCCCTACTCCGTCGAATCGGGCCAAGCCGCGTTCGTGCGCTCCCTGCTGCAGGCCCTCACGCGGGTGGAAGGCCTGGAGATCGCGATCACGACCCGTTCGCCCCGGGTGCTCCAGGATCTGAGCCTGCTGATCGAGCTCGACCAGCGGCACATGGTCCGGGTGGATGTGCCGGTCCCGGCGGTGAACCCGGCCCTGGCCCGGCAGATCGAGCCGCGCGAGCCCGAGCCCGAGGCCCGGTTGTGGGCCTTGTCTCAACTGGCATCGGAGGGGATCACGACGCGGGTCGTCGTGAAGCCGGTGCTACCGGGGATCAACGACGGAGAGGATTCCCTGCAAGCCCTCTTCGAGGCGGCTGCGGAGGCGGGGGCCTGCGACATCCTGCTGGATACGGTGCCCGCCGCGAGGGCTCAGCTCGCCCTCTGGCCGGGAGCAAGGAAGAGCGGCCCGGGGCGTGAAGCCCTGCTGACCACCTTCCGCCGCCTGCGCCTGGAGCACGGTTTCCCACGCGCCATGCCTGGCCGGGGCTAGCCTCTTTTCACTGGGAGCGCCGACGTCCCGCCGGCCTAGCCTCGCCGCTCCAACTCACGGCGAAGGCGGGCGATCTCTTCCTCGGCGGCGAGACGCGCCGCCCTTTCTGCCTGGAGCGCCTGATCCTTCTCTTCGAGTGCCTGATCCCTCTCTTCAAGCGCCTGATCCCTCTCATCGCTCCAGAGCAACCGCTCACCCGTCGCGGCGTCGATCAGCCGTACCCACCGTCCTTCGCGGCGGAAGCGGAGGCCCGTGACCTCGCTGAGCAGCGAGCCGTCGGCGGCCAGCTCGATCGGCCGGTATTCGCCCTTCACGAGCCGGAGGCCCTGGAGCGGCGGATTCAGGTACTCGCCGAGAGGATCGTCGATGAAGTACTCCCGCACTCCAAGCCGGGCATAGAGCTTCCTCTTCTCCAGATCGTTGCGCCGGTCAGAGGTCACCTCGATCACCAGCGTCGGGGGCACTCCCTCCTTCCAGAAGAAGTACGAGCGCCGCAGGGGCTCCTTGGGAATCCCGAACGTGACGAACACGTCCGGGCAGACGAACTGGGTCGGGTCCCCCTGAACGTAGTACATCAGCATGTCCGAGCCCACGTAGACGTCCGGAGCGTCGCGGTAGCGCAGCTCCAGCGCCATGGTCAGCTCGCGGATCTCCTTGCCATGAATCCCTGTCTCGCCCATGGGCTGGCCGTCGCGCTCCGGATAGTAGACTTCGTGCTGTAGAGGAATCGCTGCCATCGGTGACTTCCTTTCTCCAGCCGGCGACGAAACGGAGCCAGACCGCGGCGGGAGCATGTCTTTCGATGACGAGTCTACCATGGTCCAACCCAACTGGACTCAGAAGGACGAGTCACTTGGTACGAACCGCAGGACCGAGACGTTCTCCGGCAAATCTTCCAGGCTGCGGATCGATTCAAAAGAAACTGTGAGCTCGCGGAGACTTTCCGGCAGCCCTTCAGGTCTTTAATTGGTGTGTTTGCCAAGTTGAGGAATTCGAGTTCCGGCGGCAGACCTCTTAATTCTCGAATCTTTGTTCCTTGAAGATCGATGCGGCGCAGGCTCCGCGGAAGCTTTTCGAGAGAACCTTCATTCAAAGATCTGACTTGCGTCTCACGCAAAGCTAAATATCTTAGACCATCTGGCAGATGGTTAAAATCGTCGATATTGCACCTTTCAAGAATAAGAGATTTGACCCCTGACGGAAGTCCACGTAGGCCAGACGAATCGTAGCAAAAGACCATCTTGAGATTCTTCAAACCTGCCGGCAAGTCTGCCGGAACCGTGACTGGGAAGCTGTCATCACCGTCTAATTCCAGCGATCGCAGAGTTTGTGGCAACTTGCGCAGATGGCGGGGCCGGTGCCGCAGCCGCCACCCATCAATTCGGGGTGGGGGGCTCGAGATCATCAAACCCGTAGGGATCTGCCAATGCTCGCTCACATGAGTCCTGGACACTATAAGCTTCTTCAAGCTTGCAGGCAGGCTTACGTGTTCGATTTTACAATTGAGGAGCCTGAGCACCTCTATCGACGGGAGATCTCCTAGAAGACCGATTTCTGAATTCTGAATAGCAAGACTCTTGAGCGCTACCGGAAGTGTTTCTAAACTATCGATGTAGAAATCGCTAAGCGTCAGAGATTCAAGCCCCTGCGGTAACCTGCTAGCGCGAACCCCTCTTTCTGATATTTCGAGAGACTTCAAGCTCTCGGGAAGAACCTCTAGATTCGTCAGAGTCACTTCATCAAGCGACAAGTTTTCCAAACCACGTGGGAGTTCACGCAGGCTCGGGCTCTCGATGCCACGCAGCCTCAGTGTTTTTAGGAACTGGGGCAGATGGCCGAAGTCCACCACGAAAGTTAGTCTTGGCACCTGACCCCACCGATCGACGAAGCTCACATCTAGGGATTTCAGCCCGTACGGGAGGTCTCGCATATCAAGAACGCTGACATTAAGGAGACGTAGGGTTTTCCAGCTCCGAGGGTAACCCTTTCAGACTGATAAAGGTCCCACCTTCTAGCGTAAGTTTCCGCAGAGATGGCGGGAGCCCTGCCAAGTTTGTGAGCTTCAAAGAACCGACCCGTAAAACCTTCAGCTTGCGCGCTCTCGCCAGCCAATCGAGCTGCGCGACGCCGTCTGGCAGATCCAACTCCTCAAACTGCCCAAGCCGATCGTAAAGGTCTCTTGGTAGTCCCCAGCCTTCGAGGAGACCGCGCGTCCTTTCAGCTTCCACGTAACTCAGCCCCAAGTAGCCCAATCCAATCGCGACAGCGAGACTGATCCCCACAGCCGCTCGCCGCCAGCCTTGGTGCCGCCGAGAGCGCCGCAAGAATTCCCTCCTTTCTACCGCGTTCGCTCCCCACACAAGCTGGCCTCGATATCTCAACACCTGTCGCAAATCCCGGCCTGAGAGCAAGTAGCCGCTCTGCTGGTCCCGGCTCCAGATCTGGTATGAGCGCTCGAAGTGCAACCCAGCTTGCTCCGCCTCCACCAGAAGTCTTCCAGTCAAGCGCCGGATCGCTGGAATCAAACGCTCGTGCACCAGTCGGTACCGCGCAGGCTCTCCAGGCAGTTCCTCCAGCACGCGCGCCTTGCCGGAGGCGAGAAACCTCAGCGCCGCCGCGAAGCGGGGTAGGCTGGCAGGCTTTACCGACTCCTCCATTTCCGCGAGCGTCCGCCCCTCTGCCAGACGCTGGTCCTTCTCCAGATCCACCAGGGAGAGCAGGCCCCGCAGCACTTCCGATCGCTCGGCCTCGGGGAGTTGTTCCAGCAGCCGCTCCAGGTACCGCGTCAGCAAGCCCGCCTGGCCGCCGCTCTCGCGGAAGTCGTCCAACGAAAGCGATGCGTCCGGCCGACCTCCGGCCAACTCGCTCAGCACGAGGACGCTGATGCCGATGTCCGCGGGCGAGACCTTGCCCTCGACGGCCACGCCCTCCACAAGCTCCTCGATGACTTTCTGCTCGACCGGCAGGCCCCCCTCTTCCGCTAGCACTGCAATCACCTTCTCGGCCGCCTTTGGGAGAAAGCGCTGGAGAGATAAGGTCTCCATCCGGCGCTGAACCGGCTCCGGCAGGCTGAGCTCGAAGTCACGCCAGATCGGTAGGAACTCGCGGCGGAACGCCACCACCCAGGTTGCCCGGTACGGCGGGTCTCCCGCGGCGACCTGCCGCATCAGCTCGAAGATCCGGGGATGCCCGTCGGGCGAAAGCTGCTCGGCTTGGTCGATCACCAGAACCCGCCGGCCGGACGCCACCGCTGCCGCCAGTTCCTCGAACGTCTTTGGAGCCTTCTCCTCGTTCTCCCAGCACACCCGCACCGCGTGCAGCAGCTTCGCCTCGGGCTCGGTGGGCAGGGCTTCCCAGTAAAGGACCGGAATCTTGTCGCCCTGGAGATGGTGGGCGAGCCCTGCCCGCAGGAGCGAGGTCTTGCCGACGCCCGACTCTCCCATGAGCGATGAGCGGCTTCTGATCATCCAGGATCCAGTCGCGGAGCCTGTTCAGGTCGTCGTTGCGGCCCAGGCGGGCGAACAACTCAGCGTCTTGGGGGCCAAACGGGGCAGGCCCCTTGATGGCGGCGGGCTTCGGCTTCGCCTCGGGAAGCGGCGCGACAGCCTTCTTCCAGATACGCCAAGCAGAAAAACCCAGGAGAAGGATGCCCATGAACGCCAGCACACCGGAAAGCCAAGGCAGGGCCGGCTTCAGAACTGGCAGCAGATCCACGAGCTTGGGCAGCAACGCGACCGCTCCCAGCATGAGGAAACCGAACACAGCCAAGGCCAGCTCGCGCGGGCCATAGCGCAGGATCTGCACGATCTTGCGTGCGCCCGCTACGAACCCTTCCGCCTTGGTGTCCGGCGCCATGGGCATCCCTCCTGGTACAGCTTAGGAGAAACATTGTGCCACGGCCCGGGGCGCCTTCGTCAGAGGAGGGATGAAACGAGAGGAGGGGAACGAAGCGGCAACAGGTGGAGACGCTACCGGGCGTCATGCTCCCCCTCTCCCGGGGGGATCCGGACGTGCGGATGGAGAGGGGGCCAGGGGGTGAGGGCCGCAGGGCACGCGGGCCCCAGGCCTCACCCCATCCGGTCGAGGACCTTGTGCAGGGCCTTGGCCATCATCTTTTCAAGGACCTGCTCCAGATCCGCGCTGCCCGAATCCGATTTCTGCTGTTGCTGCTGCGGCTCCGACTCTCCCAACTCGAGGTCGGTGAGGTTGAGCGAGCCGCCCCAGGGCGCGTTGCCGGTCCGCTGGTACTCGTCTAGCGACTCCTTCAGCCTCGCCGCAGCGGCCGTCGGCGGCCGCTTCCTCACCGGGAAGGCAAGTTGGATCAGCTCCTCGGGCTCGATGCCGATCACCCGCGAGATGGCCACGACGTGGTCCACCTTCAGGTCGATCATCCCGGAAAAAAGCCGGCTGAGGTAGCTGCCGCTCAGACCCAGCTTGCGCTCCACGTCCCTGTTCGTGAAGCCGAGCACTTTCATCGCGGTCTTCAGCATCGTCCGCAGGCGACGGACCTCGAGGCTCGGCTCAGACTGTGTTTCGGTCTTTTTTCTTTTTGGTGACATTATGCACGCAGCCTACATCATGGGACAGCCAAGGCACAAGGGGTCGTCCGCTTCCGCGACTCTTGACAGTGGACAGCGCGTGCCGCGCAATCATTGCGGGAGTGGCCGGACCTGGAAATTCCGCCTCCTTACCGGCGGGTTGACAAGCCGTACCCGCCGGTGGACGCTTCGCACCGGCCGGTGGACGGTCCTTACCCGTCGGCGTGGCCTCCCCACCGGGCGGTGGAAGGTTTCCCCCCCGGCCCCTGTTTTGCTAGTCCGTGGATGGGCTGACGTGGAGGAAACGGCGATGCGCAAGAGCATCTTCTTTGTCTGCATAGGATTAACCGTTCTGGCCGGGCTCGCGCAAGCTCAGGCGCCGGTTCAGGATGATCCCTGGGCGGTGCTCTCGGGCGTCCGCAAGAGCCTCGTGGAGGCCGGGCCGACCGAGGCCAGCTTCACCCAGACGTATATCCCCGCCGGGTTCTCCTCCGGGGAGAAGGAGACCGGCCGCATGTTCCTGGCGCTGCCGGACTGCATGCGCTGGGACTATCGCGACCCCTATCCCAAGAGCTTCCTGCTGTGCGGCGGCGTCGCCCACTCGTGGAACCCGGAGGACAAGACCGGCCGCCGCTATCGGATCGACCGGCAGAACGAGCCCGGCCTGGACCTCCTCCTGCTCGGGCTGGACGACCTCAAGACCCGGTACAGGGCCACGGCCAAGGCGGTCGACGGCGGCCGGATCGAGGTCTCTCTCTCGCCCAAGGAGAAGCTGGCCGAGCTGGCGGACGCGGCGCTGACCGTGGACCCGGCGAAGCAGAGGCTGGTCGCCATCGCCTATCACGACCGGGAGGGGAACCTGACCCGGTTCGAGATCAAGGACTACCGGGACCTCCCGCGCCGGGGACAGTTCTCTCCCCCGGCCGGCATCCGATGGGACGAGCAGTAAGGACCCCCTCCCCTGCCCTCCCCCGCTGCGCGGGGGAGGGGGCCGGAAGGCGCCTCGCATTCTTTGTATAATCACCCCGATGGCCGCTGAGAACTCCTTCGACGTCGTCTCGACCGTGGACCTCCAAGAGGTCCGCAACGCCGTGAACCAGGCCGAGAAGGAGATCGTGAACCGCTACGATCTCAAGAAGGCCGCGGTCTCCCTCAGCCTGGAAGGGGAAGAGATCACCCTGGAGGCGGCGGACGAGTACTCGCTCAACCAGGCGCTCGAGGTGCTCAAGACAAAGATGGTGCGCCGGGAGGTCCACCTCAAGTCGCTGCGCTACGGCAAGGTCGAGCCGGCGAGCGGCGGCCGGGCGCGTCAGAAGATCACCCTGCAGCAGGGCATCCCCACGGAGACCGCCAAGAAGCTCGTGGCCGAGATCAAGCAGCGCAAGCTCAAGGTCCAGGCGGCCATCCAGGGGGATACGGTCCGCGTCTCGGGCAAGAACCGCGACGACCTCCAGACGGTCATCGCGGTCCTCAAGGCCCTGGACCTGGACATCCCACTCACGTTCACCAACTACCGCTCGGTGTGAGAATCCCCTTGAGAAGGCCAAAACTCCGCCGGTTCGCACCGGCACCGCTGATGGTATGGCTCCTGCTGGCATTTGTCCTCCCAGGAGCGGTCTCGCCCGCGCTTGCCGCCCGCTATGACCAGGGCGAGCGCGTCCAGGTCACCGGCATCGTGGCCGGCCGGAACGGCCAGCCGCTCGAAGGCATCCGCGTCACCCTGGAAGCGACGCGCACCTATTTCAGCGTGCGCCAGCTCCGCCGGACGGCGGCCGAGGACGTGCGGCGGGTCAGCACGGTCACGAACGCCAAAGGCGAGTACAGTGTCGAATGGCCCTGGGACAGCTACTTCAACCATTTCGAGCTGGTCGCGGGCGTCCCCGTGCGCAAGGGGCGGGAGGACCGGACCGAGGAGCTGGCGCGGGAGGACGTGACGAAGCGCCTCCTGGCAGGCAGCCCCGTGGTAGTGTCCCCGGTCATCGAGAACACGAAGTTCCTCGACTCGCTGCGCCAGTTCCTGGCCATGGTGCGCAGCGCCGACGAGCGGAGGATCTACGACGAGATGGGGAGGCCCGACAAGGTGCAGCGGCTGGAGTACCCGGAGCACGTCGAGGACTCCTGGTGGTACTTCGAGAGCGGCCGGGTCTACCGCTTCCGGGACGGGCGCCTGGATCAGGTCGTCCCCTTCACTCCCGTGCCCGCCCAGCCCGCGGCGGTGCCAGGGGCCTAATGTAAGGATCCCCGTGCAGAACCCTCCGATCCTCGACCCCAAGACGGACCCCAAGACGGCCGATCCGGCGGACCCGGAGGACGCGAAGGCGTCCCGCTCCGCCCTCGCCAGCCGCTTCGTGGACCTGGTCGCTGACAAGCTGGTGGCGACCGAGGCCGTCTTCCGCCGCCACCTGGACTCGGACGTCCCGTTCATCCACCACGCCGGCGAGTACATCACCCAGGGCGGCGGCAAGCGGGTCCGGCCGGCCCTGCTGCTGCTTTCGGCCCGCCTCCTCGGCCACGATGGCGAGGAGGAGGTCACCTACGGCGCGGTCGTGGAGTTCATCCACACGGCCACGCTGATCCACGACGACATCATCGACCACGCGGGCCTGCGCCGTGGCCAGCCGACCCTGAACCATCTCTGGGGCAACAACCTGACGGTGCTGCTGGGCGACTGGATCTATACCAAGGCCATGCAGATGGCCCTGAGCCACGGCCAGATCGAGGTCATCCAGCGCCTCTGCGATGCGACTCTTAAGATGACCGAGGGGGAGCTGCTCGCGTTCCAGCGCCTGGGAGCCGTGGACCTCACGGCGGACGAGTACTTCCAGATCATCGACCGCAAGACCGCGCACCTGTTCGCCGCGGCCTGCTCGATCCCGAGTCTGATCCCGCCGCAGCGGCCCGAGGCCGGGCAGGTGCTCGACCGCTACGGCCGCGCCCTGGGCATCTGCTTCCAACTCGTGGACGACCTGCTGGACTTCACGGCGCGGGAGAGCGAGCTCGGCAAGCCGGTGCTGTCGGACCTGAAGGAGGGGAAGCTCACGCTGCCGCTGATCCTCCTCCTGCCGCGGGTCTCGGCCGCGGAGCGCAAGCTGATCGAGATGGTCCTGGAGGACCGCAGCTTCACCCGGGTCTCGGAGCAGGAGATCCTGGATCTCGTCCATGCGCAGGGAACGCTGGAGGAGGTCACGGAGATGGCCGAGGGCTACGCCGCCGAGGCCAGGCAGCACCTATCCGTCTTTCCGCCCTCGGACGCCAGGGACGCGCTGGAGCTCACGCCAGATTTCGTCCTCCACCGGCGTTCGTAGAGGCGGCGGCTCGATCCCGAAGACGCCTTCCACCTTCAGCTCTCCATCGGCGAGGAGGCTCGCGGCCTTCTCCGGGTCCACCGGGAGGACCCTCGCGGCGAGCGGGCGGTCTCCGATCACCAGGGCGTAGCGGAAGCGGCGCGGCAGGGTGTCCATCCAGGACCTCCGGCCGGTCATGGCGAGGACGGCCCCGGCGGGCCGGTCCCGCAGCGGATCGGGCGGGTGAACACCGGTAAAGAAGATCGCCGTCCTCAATCCATCCTCCGCCGGCATCTGGAGGGTCAGGTAGCCGGTGACCTCGCGGCCCCAGTCGAACAGGGCCATGCGCCGGGAGGAGCTGGCCGGGAGGGCGGGGATGCGCGGCGGAGGGATGCGCGCGGCCGGGATCGGCTGCCCCTGGATCATTTCCGGGAGCCGCGGGCGCACCGGTCCGGCCACGGGCCTGCCCCAGCGGCCGATGGGCGGCAGCCCCCAGGAGAAGGCCGGCTTGCTCTCCAGCCCGCTGCCCGGGCCGAGCGGCAGCCAGCCGCGCATCAGTCCGAAGTGGTGGCGGTCGAAGATCTGCCACTCGGGGTCGGTGCGCACGAGGGTCTCGCCGCCGCCGTCCTTGAGCACGGCCAGGAACCCGCCGGCACCCCGGTCGCTCCGCAGCTCCACGACCAGCCGGTTCCCTCCCGCCTGGAGGAGGTCCCCCACCTCGTAGACGTCCAGCTTCGCCACGCCCGCCGATCCCGCGGGCTGGTACTGGCCCGCGCCGATCCTCCGGCCGTTCAGGGTGAGGACGTACTCGGGATCGGCCAGGACCAGCAGCCGTGCCCGCGACGGTGCCGCGTCCAGGAAGAAGTCGCGGACGGCGTAGAAGGCGGCGGGGCTGCGGTCGGTCCGTTCGCGCTCGACCCAGATCCACTGCGCTCCGCCCGTGGGCAGGGTCAGCCGCGACCTCACGGCCGACACGGCCCGGGAACCGAGGGCCAGCAGCCCGACGCCCACCAGGAGCAGGATCGACATCCGGAGCCAGTAGCGCCGGGAAGAGGGAGGGCCGGGGGAGGGGGTCACGGGCGGAATCTATCTCACCGCCCTGGTCCTCTGTCACACCTGATTGCGGAGGAGCGTCTCGCCCGCGGAATTTTGCATTGGGAGCTTCCGCCCACCCGGGAGGGGGCAAGCCCCTCCCCTACTGGAAAGGCTGCCCGTCGATCGGAGTTTGACAAGGTACTAGTTCGCGTATCCCAGCGCCTTCAGCCGATCCAGGGTCTTCTGGTCCACCGCCGGCTCATTGGGGGCCTTGCCTTCGTCGCGGCCCTTCTTGGCCCAGGCGAGGAGCCGCTCGCGGAGCCAGGCGGCCTCCAGGTCCCCCTCTCCGATGAGGTTGACCTGCTCGCCCGGGTCCTTCTCCAGGTCGAAGAGGGCCTCCGGCTCGCGGTTGCGGCCCAGGGCATCCCCCTGTCCCCACTGGGAGCCGGTCCGGGGAGCCCAGACCACCTTCCAGCGGCCGTGGAGCGCGGAGTAGATCCCCCCCTTGACGCTGGAGGCCGCGGCCATGTGGACGTAATCCCCGGTCTCCCCCCGCGCCACCCGGAGGAGCGGCCGGCCCTGGCTTTCGACGCGATGGCTCTCTGTCTTCGAGCCCGTCAGCTCCAGCAGGGTCGCGTGGAGGTCCAGGCTGTCCGTGCGCTCCTTCACCGCCGCGGGCTTCAGCCGGCCCGGCGCCCAGAGCACGAGGGGGATACGGAGCTGCTCCTCGAACAGGGTGAAGCCGTGGAGGACGCCGCCGTGGTCGAAGTGCTCCTCCCCGTGGTCGGCGGTCAGGGCGACCAGGGTCTCTCCGGGCGGCGCCCAGGCCGCGACCCGCTTCAGGAAGCCCGCCAGCTCGGCGTCGTTGTAGGCGAAGGCGCCGGTATAGAGGCCGCGCAGCCGCTGCCGGTCGGCGGGGGTGGCGGTCCGGCGCCGCTGCTTGATGCTGGAGAGCGTGTGGGTGCTGCCGTCGATGTCCGACGGGATCCCCGCGGTGTAGCGCGACCGGTACGGGTCGGGCGGGTCGTAGGGGTTGTGCGGGTGGATGGTGTGGAAGTAGAGGAAGGCCCGCTCGCCCCGAGGGAGGAAGGCGAGCCACTTCAGGGCGGAGGCGTGCGCCCGGGCGGCGTTGTCGTTGAACGGCGGCTTCTCCGCCGCAGTGTAGCCCTCGATCAGGACCTCCTCGGCCACGTGCTCGAAGCCCCGGTCCGTGCCATAGGCCGGGCTGACGTAGACGTTGCCGGAGAAGAGGCCGGTGCGGTAGCCGGCGGCCTTGAACAGCTCGGCCAGGGTGGGGCCGTCCTCGGCGGCGAGCTTCCAGCCGCCCTTCGAGACGAAAGTGCGGCCCGTGAACAGCGCCTTGGTGGAGGGCATCGTGTTCGGGGCCACGCTCCGGTGGTTGCGGAAGGTGATCCCCTCCCGGGCCAGGCGGTCGACCGTGGGCGAGACGCCGGGGAGCCCGCCCAGGTGGCCCACGAAGTCGGCGCGCAGGGCGTCCATGATGTAGACAATCACCAGCCGGGGGGCGGGAAAGGAGAGCTGGGCCGCGGGGGGCGCCTCCGCCCTCTCTCTCCTGAGCCCGAGCTTCGCCCATCGGGCCGCGGGACCTTCGCCGTAGGCCCGGATGCGGATGCGGACCCAGCCGTCGGTCTGGCGCAGGGGCAGCTCGATCGTCTTCCTCCCGACGATCCGGTTCCAGAAGCTGGGGGTCCAGGAGAAGCGGCGGATGGGGCTGCCGTCCTCGCCCTGCACGGTCAGCTCGAAGCGCTGGCCGGGCCGGGGATCGTCCGGCGGGACGAAGGTCCCCACCAGCTCGGTGCCGGGGGTGATCCGGCGCGCGATGTGGATCAGGGACTCCCCGGACTGGACGATGTCGGGGCCGCGGCTCGCCACCTTGCCCGCGGGCAGGAAGGGGCGGACCGCCGCGGCCAGGACTTTGACCTCGGGCTCGAAGGTGAGGTCAACGTTGACCCGCCCCTCGGGCAGGTCGCCGGGAAGCCGGATCTCGGTCGGGTCGCCCACCGGAAAGGAGCCGAGGTCGCGGCCCGCGGCCCGCACTCGGACTGTCCCTGGCTTGGCGGGAGGCGCCACGAGGTCGATGGCAAGCGTCCGGGGACTATCTCCCAGATGGACCACCTGGATGCGGGCGCGAGGTGCCTGGGGCAGGAGCACGACCTGCTTGCCCCTCCTGGCCGGCCACCATCCGTTGAGAAAGCGGCTGCCCCCCAGGGCCGGCGGCAGGGCGAGCGAGCGCTCCTCGACGAGGGCGTCCGGAGCATGCTCGCCGTCCAGAAGCAGGCGGACGGATCCGGAGTCTCCTCCGCAGCCGGATAGCGCGAAGAGGAGAGAGGCTGCCAGGAGGAAGAGGGCGGAAAAGCGGCTCATGGCTCGGGCGCGGAGGATAGCATCCCGGATCATTTGACACCCCACCACCGAACGGTTTAGATTCGGTCGTGCACCCCTCCGCTTCGCCCGGACAGACAAGCTTGGGTACACCTGCCGGCAGCACGGGCATCGTTGGCGCGATCCCGGCCCGCTATGCCTCGACCCGGCTGCCGGGCAAGCCGCTTCTCCCCATCGCCGGGCGGCCCATGATCGAGCACGTCTACGAGCGTGTCTCCCGGGCGCGGGGGCTCGACCGGATCGTGGTGCTGACCGACGACGAGCGCATCGCCCGGGCGGTCGAAGGGTTCGGCGGCGAGTGGGAGATGACCCCGGCCGAGTGCGCCAGCGGCACCGACCGCATCGCTCACGCGGCCCGCGGCTGGCAGGCCGCGGCGGTGGTCAACATCCAGGGGGACGAGCCGCTGATCGATCCGGAGGCGGTGTCGCGGATCGCGGACCACCTGGCCGGTCATCCGGACGACCCGGTGGTCACCCTGGCGGCCGACGCGCACCCTGAAGAGATGGGCAACCCCAATGCCGTCAAGGTCGTGCTCGACCTCGCCGGGTATGCCCTCTACTTCAGCCGGTCCGCGATCCCCTACTCTCGGCAGGAGGGAGGGGCGGTCCCGCTCAAGCACCTGGGGATCTACGGCTACCAGCGCGAGGCCCTGCTCCGCCTCGCATCGCTGCCCCAGACGCCGCTCGAGCGGAGCGAGTCCCTGGAGCAGCTCCGGGCCCTGGAGAACGGCCTGCGCATCCGCGTGCTGCGGGCCGAGCGTGCCTCGCCCGGAGTGGACACGCGGGAAGACCTGGAAAGAGTCGAACGTTTGCTGGGAAAGGCTTGACGAACCGTCCGAACGACCGAGGAGAGACCATGGCAACCAAGTACATCTTCGTCACCGGCGGCGTCGTTTCCTCCCTGGGCAAGGGAGTTGCCGCGGCGTCCGTCGGCGCGATCCTGGAAGCGCGGGGCTTCTCCGTCACCCTGCTGAAGTTCGACCCCTACGTCAACGTCGATCCGGGCACCATGTCCCCCTATCAGCACGGCGAGGTCTTCGTGACCGATGACGGCGCCGAGACCGACCTCGACCTCGGCCACTACGAGCGCTTCACCCACACGGTTGCCAGCCGGCGGCACAACTACACGACAGGCAGGATCTACTCGTCGGTGATTGAGAAGGAGCGGCGCGGCGACTATCTGGGCAAAACGGTCCAGGTCGTTCCCCACATCACGGACGAGATCATGGAAGCTCTGCGCAAGGTGGCCGGCGACAACGACGTGGTCATCTGCGAGATCGGCGGCACGGTGGGCGATATCGAGTCGCTCCCCTTCCTGGAGGCTATCCGCCAGTTCCGCCTGGAGCTCGGCCGCGGCAACGCGGTCAACATCCACCTGACGCTGGTCCCCTACATCGCCGCCGCCGACGAGCTGAAGACGAAGCCCACCCAGCACTCGGTGCGCGAGCTGCGGGAGATCGGCATCTCGGCCGACATCGTGCTCTGCCGCGTGGACCGCGCCCTGCCCGAGGACATGAAGAAGAAGATCGCCCTGTTCTGCAACGTCGACCCCCGGGCGGTCATCGCGGCGCGGGACGTGCCGACCATCTATGAAGTCCCCCTGATGTTCTGCCGCGAGGGGATGGACGACATCCTCCTGGAGCTGCTGAACCTCCCCCACTACGACCGCGACCTCTCGCGCTGGGAGAGCCTGGTGGCGCGCGTCAAGAACCCCCACCACCATGTGAAGGTGGGGATCGTGGGCAAGTACGTGGAGTTCCCCGACGCCTACAAGAGCCTGAACGAGGCCCTGCTCCACGGCGGCATCGCCAACGACGCCAAGGTGGAGCTGGTCTACATCGACGCCGAGGAGTTGGAGGAGGGACGGAGCTGGCCGCGGGAGCTGTTCGAGGTGGACGCGCTGCTGGTGCCCATCGGCTTCGGCCAGCGCGGCACCGAGGGGAAGATCCGGTCCATCCGCTATGCCCGCGAGCATCGCGTGCCGTTCTTCGGCATCTGCCTGGGCATGCAGTGCATGGTCATCGAGTTCGCCCGCAACGTCTGCGGCATCAAGGACGCCACCTCCTCGGAGTTCGACCCGGAGACGGAGCACGCGGTCATCTACAAGCTGCGCGACCTGCTCGGGATCGAGGAGATGGGCGGCACCATGCGCCTGGGCGCCTATCCCTGCCGGCTGCAGGAGGGGTCGCTCGCCCGGCGGATCTACGGCGGCGCGGCCGAGATCAGCGAGCGCCACCGCCACCGCTACGAGGTGAACCAGAAGTATCTCAGCACCCTGAAGGAGCACGGCCTGACCATCTCGGGGCTGTCGCCGGACGGCAAGTTCGTGGAGATGGTGGAGATCTCGGACCACCCCTGGTTCCTGGGCTGCCAGTTCCATCCGGAGTACAAGTCGAAGCCGACCGAGCCGCACCCGCTGTTCGTCTCCTACATCGCGGCGGCCCTGGCGGAGCAGCAACGGCGCGGGAAGGAGCGGGAGTCCGTGGAGTCGGCCGTGCCCGTGGCGGAGATCCCGTCGGAGATCCCCGCCGAGATGGGCTCGTAATGGGAGTGAACCCGGTCGAGCTGGCCCCCGGCATCGTCGTCGGAGGCAGGAGCGGAGGCAATACTCTTCCCGTCATCGCCGGACCTTGCGTGGTGGAGAGCGAGGAGCGGACCCTGGAGACCGCTCATATCCTGGCCGCCATGGCCGAGCGCCTGAAGATCCTTCTCGTCTTCAAGTCCTCGTTCGACAAGGCGAACCGCAGCTCGATCCAGACCTTCCGCGGGCCGGGCCTGGAGGAGGGCCTGCGCATCCTCCGGCTGGTCAAGGAGGAGACCGGGCTGCCGGTCCTGACCGACGTCCACGAGCCGGAGCAGTGCGCGCCCGCCGCCGAGGTCTGCGACGTGCTCCAGATCCCCGCCTTCCTCTGCCGCCAGACCGACCTCGTCGTAGCTGCCGCGCAGACGGGCCGGGCGGTGAACATCAAGAAGGGGCAGTTCATGGCTCCTGACGGCATGCGCCGGATCGTGGACAAGGCCCGGAGCGCGGGCAACGACCGGGTGACGGTGACCGAGCGCGGGGTCTCGTTCGGCTATCACAACCTGGTCGTGGACATGCGCAGCTTCACGATGATGCAGGACGACGGGATCGCCGTTATCTATGACGTGACCCATTCGCTCCAGCTCCCCGGCGCGGCGGGCGACGAGAGCGGCGGGATGCGCCGCTTCGCCGAGCCTCTTGCCCGGGCGGCAGTCGCGGCCGGGGCGGACGGCCTCTTCCTGGAGATCCATCCCGACCCGAACCGGGCGCTGTCCGACAAGGCCGTCCAGCTCGACCCCGAGCGGGCCGAGGCGCTGCTCAAGTCGCTCATGATCTTGAGGAAGGCGCTGGTGAGCCCGTGAGCCCTCACCCCCCGACCCCCTCTCCCACCTCCCCGTCCCCCTCCCTGGGAGAGGGGGAGACAAGCCGCACTACGGGGAATCTGAGGGGCGGGGGTGCCCCCTCGCCCGGGGAGGGGGGTGGAAGTGGCGGGAGAGGGGGTCAGGGGGTGAGGGCTCCCCGCCAGGTCGCCCGGGAAGTCCTGGAGACCGAGGCCGCCGCGGTCCGGGGGCTGATCCCCCAGCTCGACGAGCGGTTCGACCGGGCGGTCGAGCTGCTCCGCTCCTGCACGGGCCGGGTGGTCTGCACCGGCATGGGCAAGAGCGGCATCATCATGAAGAAGATCGTGGCGACCCTCTCCTCGACCGGCACGCCCTCGTTCTTTCTCCATCCGGCCGAAGCGGTTCACGGCGACCTCGGGATGATCGTGCCCGGGGACGTGGTCCTCGCCGCCTCCTACTCCGGCACCACGGAAGAGCTGCTGCGGCTGGTCGAGACCCTGAAGCGCCTCGGGGTGCCGCTGGTGGTCATGACTGCCAGCGCGGGCTCGCCCCTGGCCCGCCACGCCGAGGTCCACCTGCCGGTGGCGATCGACCGCGAGGCGTGCCCCCTGAACCTCGCGCCCACCGCCTCCACGACCGCCACCCTGGCCATGGGCGACGCCCTGGCCATGGCACTGCTGGAGGCCCGGGGCTTCACGCGGGAAGACTTCGCCCTCCTCCACCCCGCCGGTCAGCTCGGCAAGCGGCTGCTCAAGGTCGAGCAGCTCATGCACGCGGGCGACGCCCTCCCCCGGGTCCTGACCTCGACTCCGATGCGCGACGCCATCTACGAGATGTCGAACAAGGGGCTCGGTATCACCGCCGTGATAGATGATGAAGGCCGCCTCGTGGGCTGCATCTCGGACGGCGACCTCCGGCGCCTGATCGGGAACGACGAGGGGCTGCTCCGCAAGACCGCGGGGGAGTGCATGACGCGCAACCCGCGGACCATCCCCGGCCAGGAGCTGGCTGCCGCCGCGCTCAAGACCATGGAAGACCACCACATCACCTCCATCTTCGTGTGCGGCGCGGACGGGAGGCTCGAAGGGGTGGTCCACCTGCACGACCTCTGGGGGCTGGAGCTCTTCTGAGCCTCTCCGACGACCTTCTCGCCGAGCGCGCCCGGGCTCTGGAGTGGCTGCTCCTGGACGTGGATGGCGTGCTCACCGATGGCCGGCTCGTCTACGGTCCCGACGGTGAGCAGACAAAGGTTTTCCACGTCCGCGACGGGCTGGGCCTGAGGCTGGTCCAGCGCTCCGGGCTCAAGGTCGGGATCATCTCCGGCCGCGAGAGCGAGGCACTGCGGATCCGGGCCGATGACCTGGGCATCGACTTCCTAATGATGGAGCGGTCGGACAAGGGTCCGGCCTTCGCCGAGTTCCTCGCCGCCCAGGCAGCGACTCCGGATCAAGTCGCCTTCATCGGGGACGACCTGGTGGACCTGCCGATCCTGCTCCGCTGCGGCCTCTCGTTCGCACCGGCCGACGCGGTGGCAGAGGTCCGGGAGCGGGTCGACCGGGTGTTGAGCGGGAAGGGGGGCTCGGGGGTGGTGCGGGAGCTGTGCGAGCTGCTGGTGCGGGCGCGGGGGGGATGGGAGGAGCTGATCGCCCCGTACTACGTCGTGGGAGAGCCGGACTGAGCACGCGCCCCATCCCCGTTCCGTCTGCGTCGTCCTCCCGGGTCCGCCGCCGGACCAGCCGGCTGCGGACGGGCCTGTTCCCCGGGCTGGTCCGCTTGCTGTCGATCGTCCTGGGGAGCCTCCCTCGCCGGGCCGCTCTCCTGTTCGGCCGGACCGTGGGCCGCATCGCCTGGTTCCTGAGCGGAAGGGACCGCCGCCGCGCCCTCGATCACCTGGCTCTGGCCTTTCCAGACATGCCCGGGGAGGAACGCCACCGCATCGCCCGGCAGTCCTTCCTTTTCCAGGGCATGAACGCGGCCGAGCTGCTCCACCTCCTGCGGCGGGATGCGGACGAGGTCCTCCCCCACATCGAGATCCTGGGCTGGGAGAACCTCGAGGCGGCGCGGGCGGCGGGCCGGCCGGTCCTGGTCCTGACCGGCCACTGCGGCAACTGGGAGCTGATGGCGGTCCCCACCCGCGCCCGGGGCTACCCCCTGGCGGCCATCGCGAGGCCTCTGGACGACCCGCGCCTCCAGGAGCTGCTCGTGAGCGTCCGCCGGCACCTGGGGTCCATCACGATCGCCCGGGGGACCCGGGGCGCGGCGCGGCAGATCCTGGGAGTGCTGCGAAGCGGCGGAGCCATCGCCATGCTGATCGACCAGGACACCAAGGTGGACGGCGTCTGGGTCCCCTTCTTCGGCCGTCCCGCCTTCACACCGGTGGGAGCCGCCGAGATGGCCCTGAAGCAGAACATGCGGGTTGTCCCCGCCTTCCTGGAGCGCCGCCCGGACGGCGGCCACCTCCTCCGCTTCCTCCCGGTCCTGGACCTCCCCGGCGATCCCCGCGAGGCCACCGCCCGCATGACCGCCGAGATCGAGGAGCAGATCCGCCGCCGCCCAGAGCAGTGGGTCTGGTGGCACAAGCGGTGGCGGCGCCAGCCTCCGGAGGGCGCATGAAACGTTCCCGCTGGCTTCTCGGAGCCGCCCTGTTCTTCGCCTGCCGGGCCGAGCCCGTCCCCCCGGCCCTCCCATGGGTGCGGGTCGACCTGACTCAGGTGCCGTTCGCGGCGGAGATGGCCCCGGCAGGGCCGGCGGCCGTAGCGAGGACCTCCTACCTGGGATCGGCGGAGGTCCGGGACATGCGCATGGTCCCCGTCACCCAGCTCGCCCACTTCCCCAAGCGGACGGCCGGGCAGGTCCAGGCACTGGAGATGAAGGCGGGCTCCCGTGTCCGGTGGCCGGTCCGGGTGGGCCGGGACGGCTACCTCTCCTTCACTCCGCTCGGCTCCGAGGGAAGCTGCGCCTGCACATACCGGGTCGGGGTGCGCGAGGGTCCGGGGAAGATCCGGGAGCTGTACCGCGTCGAGTCCGCTCCCATGGTCTTCATCTCACCCGCGGCGGAGGAGGTGGACCTCTCCGGCCTCGCCGGACGGAACGTCGAGATCCTTCTCCAGCTCGACGGCCCTCCAGGCTCGTCGGCGCTCTGGGGGAGCCCCGCCGTCTACCATCGCGAGGCGATCCCGGAGAGGCAGGGAGGCGACCGGCCCAACATCCTCCTGGTCGGGTTCGACACCCTGCGGGCCGACGCGCTCGGCGCGTGGGGCCGGAGCCCCAGCCTCACCCCCAACCTCGACCGGCTGGCGGAGCAGAGCGACGTCTGGCTCGACGCCTACACCGTCTTCAACTCCACCAACCCGAGCTTCGTCTCCATGATGACCGGCCTCTACGGCAAGAGCCACGGCGTCTACGACCTGAAGACGCCCCTGCCGCGGAGCCACACCACCCTCGCCGAGCATCTCTCCGGCGCGGGGTACGACACCTTCGCGGTCATCTCGGCCAGCCACCTGGGGGACCACAACTCGGGGCTCGGACAGGGGTTCGGCAAGGTCGTCCGCGCCACCGAGCATCACGCGGCCGAGCTCGCGGTGGACACCACCCTCGACTGGATTGCAGGGCGGCAGGCCTCGCGCCCATTCTTCGCCTGGCTCCACCTGTTCGATCCCCACACCCCGCACACGCCTCCCCACCCCTACGCCCTGGGCTTCCGCCCCGCCTCCGCCCTGGGCCTCGACCCGGTGCGGGCTTGGATCCCCTTCCGTCAGCCGGGTCCCAGGACATTCGTCGAGCAGGTCCTGGGGGGCCAGCGCGACCTCTACGACGGCGAGGTCGCCTACCTCGACCGCCAGATCGGCCGCCTGACCGCGTTCCTCGAAAGCCGGGGCCTTCTCGGGAACACCATCCTCGTCCTGGTCGCGGATCACGGAGAGAGCCTGGGCGAGCACGGTGTCCTGTTCCGTCACGTGGGGCTCCACGACGTCGTCACCCACGTGCCGCTGATGATCCGCTGGCCGAACAAGGAGAGTCGCCGGATCGAGGGGCTCGTGCAGACGATCGACCTCTTCCCCACGATCCTTCGAGCCGCGGGCTTGCCCGTCCCCTCCCAGGACGGCAGGGACCTGCAAGAGCCGGCCCGCCGCGCCGTCTTCGCCGAGCACTCCGACCGCTTCGGGGCCGCGGTCCGCACCCGGGACCACAAGTACATCCGGAGCCAGGGCCTGCCGAAGCTGTTCCCGGACGGTCCCTACCTCTACGATCTCAAGGCCGATCCGGGGGAGACGCAGAACCTCGCCGGCCGCGGCCTGGCCGTGGAGGGGGAGCTGTCCGACCTCCTCCGCCAGTGGCAGACGGACCGGCGGAGCCATCCCAAGGCCCTCCCGCGCGAGCAGACCGACGAGGAGAAGGCCCGCCTCAAGGCCCTGGGCTACGGCTGACCGGTCTTCCTGCGCGGCACCAGCGCCGCCGCGCCGATCCCCAGCAGGTAGAGGAGGATGGCGGGGATCGCGAAGACGCAGAGGTTGAGGATGTCCGAGGTGGGGGTGATGATCGCGGCCACCACGAAGATGATCACCACGGCCCAGCGGAAGTTCCGCAGCAGGAAGCGGGGGGTGACCAGCCCGACCGCCGAGAGCACGAAGATCACGATCGGCAGCTCGAACATCAGCCCCAGCCCCAGGATGATGGTCAGCAGGAGCTGGAAGTAGGGCTTGATCATGAGGTTCGCTTCGAAGTCCTTCCCGACTTCGAGCAGGAACTCCGCCGCCAGCGGAAACGCGATGTAGTAGGCGAAGGCGCCGCCCGCCAGGAAGAAGAACGAGCCAAAGAACAGAAAGGGCATCAAGTACCGGCGCTCGTGCTTGTACAGCCCCGGCGCGATGAAGCGCCAGAACTGGAACAGGATCAGGGGCGAGGCCGCGAAGACAGCGGCCATGGCTGCTACCTTGAAGTAGAGAATGAAGGGTTCCGTGAGGCCGGTGTAGCCCAGCCGCTTCCCAGCCGGCAGCAGCTTCAGGATCGGAAGCTGCAGGAAGGCGAAGATCTCGTCGACGTAGAACCAGCAAGGGATGAAGGCGGCAACGAGGCTGATGATCGACCACAGCAGGCGCTTGCGCAGCTCCTCCAGGTGGTCCAGGAGGGACATCTTCGCCAGGTTGTCGGCGAGGTCGTCGGAGGTTGACGCCGGATCAAGGCGCTCGGGCGCGGGGCTCATCGTCGGGAGGGTAGCCTGCGGCTCAGCTCGGTTCCAGGGGCTCGTTGGCGGGGACCGCGGGAGCCGGCGTGTCGTCAGGTTCCATCCAAGGCTCCGTCAGGTCCGCCGTCTCCGCCTCGACGTGAGAGGCCCCCGGATATGGGGACCGCGGAGCGGTGTTTGCCGGGGTCGCCGGGGTCGCCGGGGATACGGCCGGCGGCTCGATCCAGGGGCGGACCGGCGGCGCCGCCGGCTCATCCAGGGCCAGCTCGGTGTTGATGGTCCGCTTCAGGTCGGTCGAGGCCTTGCGGAACTCCGCCATCCCCCGACCGATGGTCCGGCCGATCTCGGGCAGCCGCTTGGGGCCGAAGATCAGCAAAGCCAGGACAAGGATGAATATCAGCTCGGGGAAGCCCAGGGGACCGAACATCCGTTTCTCCGCCCGGATCATCGAGCCCAGCCCCCGGCAAAGTCAAGGGTGGTACACTATTTCCCTTATGAGACGTACCTGGAAGATCACCGCGATTGTTCTGTTCTCTCTCGCGCTGGTGCTCGGCGGCCTGCTGGGCGACCGGCTGCTCGCTCTGACCAATGAGGCCCGGGATTCCCTGCGGCTCTACACCGAGCTGGTCAACGTGGCCCACGAGCGCTACGGCGCCGAGGTGTCCTACCGCGACCTGGTCTACTCGTCCATCAACGGCATGCTGCGCGCTCTCGACCCCCATACGAGCTTCCTCTCGCCGGAGGCCTACGAGGGGATGCGCGAGAAGCAGCAGAGCAGCTTCTACGGGCTGGGCATCCTGGTGGGCCAGCGCAACGGGCAGCTCACGGTGATCTCTCCCCTGGACGGCACGCCGGCCTCCCGCCTCGGCATCCAGGCAGGCGACGTCATCAGCACCATCGAGGGGGATCCCACGGACCAGATGACCCTCGACGAGGCGGTGCAGAAGCTCAAGGGACCCAAGGGGACGCAGGTCAACATCACCATCGTCCGCCGGGGTCTCGAGGATCCGCTGCACATGTCGGTGACGCGGGCCGAGATCCCGCAGACCACCGTCCGGCAGTCCTACATGCTGACCAAGGACACCGGGTACATCCTCCTCACGGAGTTCTCCCGCGGCACCGGGCGCGAGATGGCCGACGCCATCGACAAGCTCAAGGGCCAGGGCATGAAGAAGCTCCTGGTGGATGTCCGCAACAACGGCGGCGGCCTGCTCGACCAGGCGATCGAGGTGGCCGACCAGTTCCTGCCCGAGGGCGCCACCATCGTCGAGACCCGCGGCCGGACCCGCGACTCCTACCAGTCCTGGTCGGCCAGCGGCAAGTACCCGGGGCTCGACATCCCGGTGGTCGTGCTGGTGAACGAGGGCACGGCCTCGGCGGCCGAGATCCTCTCCGGCGCCATCCAGGACCACGACCGCGGCCTGCTGGTGGGCCAGCCGAGCTGGGGCAAGGGCCTGGTCCAGACGGTCTACAACCTCTCCTACGGGGCGGGCCTGGCGCTCACCACGGCCAAGTACTACACCCCGTCGGGCCGGCTGATCCAGCGCGACTACACCTCCTACTACGACTACTACACCCACGCCGACGCCGGCTCGCCGGAGATCACCGGCAAGCAGGTGGACGAGTCCGAGATCTTCCGCACCGACCTGGGCCGCAAGGTCTACGGCGGCGGCGGCATCACCCCGGACGTGCTGGTCAAGGAGGAGGAGCTGACGCCGTTCGAACAGTTCCTGCTCGCCCGCAACGCCTACCTGAACTTCTCGGTCGAGTACGCGGCCCGCAACAAGGCGAAGCTCAAGTCGGCCGAGTGGACGCCGGAACCCGAGGTGCTCGACGAGCTCCGCGCGTGGCTGGTCAAGGAGAAGATCGCCACGGACAAGGAGGTCGAGGAGGCCTTCGCCCTGGAGAACGTCCGCAAGTACTCGCTGCTTCAGATCCGTGCCGAGGTGCTGAACATCCCCTTCGGCCAGGAGGCCCGCCACCGGGTGCTCGCCGAGGGTGACACGCAGATTCAGACCGCCCTGGGCCTCTTCGGCAAGGCCGCCGAGATGCAGGCCCAGCGCCGCGAGCTCCCGCCGCGGGTCGAGCGGGCCGATGCGGATCCCAAGGGCAGGATGTAGGTTCAGGATTCGAGAAGCGACCGAGGACGGCCGGCGGCAACGCCGGCCGTTTCGTTTGAAAGGCCCTACTCCTCCTCCACCCCCACCCGCGCCTCGTCGATCTCCGCGAAGTAGTCGGGCCGGACCAGCACCTCGCGGGGCTTGCTGCCCTGGGCGGGGCCGAGGAGGCCGTCGCGCTCCATCATGTCGATAAGGCGGGCGGCGCGGGAGAAGCCGACCCTCATGCGGCGCTGAAGGAAGCTGGCGGAGGCTTGGCGCTCCGTGACCACCAGCTTGGCAGCCGTTTCGTAGAGATCGTCGTCGTTGTCGCCGCCGTCGCCCGCTCCGCCGCCCTCGCCCTCGGAAGCCCGGAGCACGTCGGGGTCGAGATCCGGCTTGCCCTGCTTCTTGAGCCAGCGAATCAGCCCCGCGGTCTCCTGCTCCGAGATGTAGGCGCCGTGGAGGCGCATGACCCGCGACGAGCCGGGGGGCATCATCAGCATGTCGCCCTTGCCCAGCAGCTTCTCGGAGCCGACCTGGTCCAGGATGGTCCGCGAGTCGTGCCGGCTTGCCGTGGCGAAGGAGATCCGGCAGGGGAAGTTCGCCTTGATCGTGCCGGTCAGGACGTCCACCGACGGCCGCTGCGTCGCTATGATCAGGTGAATGCCCACCGCGCGGGCCATCTGCGCCAGCCGCGCGATCGAGGTCTCCACGTCCGAGGAGGAGACCATCATCAGGTCGGCCAGCTCGTCGATGATCACCACGTAGTAAGGCAGCGGCTTCAGGTCCGCCGCGGTGAAGGCGCTCTCGCCCCCCTCCGAGAGCGACAGCCTCTCCTGCACCGACGGGTCCTGGATCGCCCGGTTGTAGTAGGCGATCGAGCGCACGTGGACCTCGGCCAGCAGCCGGTACCGCCGCTCCATCTCGGCCACGGCCCAGCGCAGGGCGTTGGCCGCCTTCTTCGGGTCCACCACCACCTCGCACTTGAGGTGCGGGATGTCGGCGTAGACCCCGAGCTCGATCCGCTTGGGGTCGATGAAGATGAACTGCACCTCGTCCCGCGTGGCCTTGTAGAGGATGGAGGTGATCATGCTCTGCAGGCCCACGCTCTTGCCCGCTCCCGTGGCCCCGGCCACCAGCAGGTGGGGCATGGTCGCGAGGTCGGCATAGTAGGGCTCGCCGTTGATGTCCGTGCCCAGGGCCATGGTGAGGACCGACGGCGACTTCCTGAAGCGCTCGTCCGCGAGGAGCGATCCCAGGCGGATGATGGCGCGTTCCTTGTTCGGCACCTCGATGCCGAGGGTGGACCGGCCGGGCATGCGGTCGATGCGGACCGACTCGGCCCGGAGCGCCAGGGCCAGGTCGTCCTGGAGGTTCACGATCTGGCTGACCTTGACTCCGGGAGCCGGCTGGAACTCGAACACCGTAATCACCGGGCCGGGGCTGATGGCCTCGACCGTGCCATCGACCCCGAACTCGGCGCAACGGCTGCGGATGGCATCGCCCAGGCGGACCAGCGCGCTCTCGTCCATGGCGCTCCGGCCGTCTCCCATCTGGAGGAGGTTCACCGGCGGCAGCGTCCCGGGGGCGATCTCCGCCACGAACGGAAGCGCGGGCTGGGGCCCGGTTTTCTTCTGCGGCGCGGCCGGGGACCGGGCCGGCGGGGCTTCGGAGGATGCGGCCCGGACCGCCTCGCGCACGGCGTGGAACTCATCGTCCTCGCGCAGCTCCGAGGCGCTCACCCGGCGGATCCCGAGCTCGGCCTCGCCCCGGCGCTCGGTGACCCGCGCCCGGGCCGCTGGACGCAGCGGCAGATCGATCCGGTCGGAGGCGGGCTCGATGGGAGCCGTCAGGGGCGGAACGGGCTGGACGAGCTGCATCATCCTCTTGGTGTTGGCGACCCGGGGGATGTGCGGTGCCTCTTCCTCTTTCTTCTGCTTCTCCTCGACCACCCGCTGGAGGTGCTTGGTGATGACCCGGCGCCGCGCCCGCTCCTTCTCGCGGCGCTCCTTCCGGCGCTCCCGGGCCAGGGTGTAGCTCTCCCAGAGCTGGCGCAGGCGGTCGCGCCACACGGCGAGGATGTCGCCCAGCGTCGACTGGACGGCCAGGGCGAGGCCGCAGACCACCACGGCGATCAGCAGGCATAGGGAGCCGACGAAGCTGAAGTAGCTCTCCAGGAAGCCGACCAGCAGCTTTCCGAAAGCGCCCCCGGCCGCGATGGAGCCGTCCTGCCAGTGGATCCGGCCCAGGGTGAGCTGGAGCAGGGCAGGGGTGGAGGCCAGGAGGAGCAGGGCTCCGACGCCGCGGCCCACGACCCGGATGGCTCCCTGGCGGCGCAGCCGGCGCCAGCCGCCCACGATCAGGAAGAGCGGGATCAGCAGGCAGGTGATGCCGAAGAAGGAGAACGCCACGGCCGAGGCGTGCGCGCCCGCCGGACCGATCCAGTTGCGGGCGCGGGTCCCTTCCTCGGCCACCTTGTGGAAGACGCTCGGGTCGCCCGGATGGTAGGTGGCCAGGCTGAAGGCGAGGATCACGCCGAGGGCGAAAAGCAGGAGGCCGACGAGCTCGTTCCCTTTCTCCGGGGAGATCGTCGGCCGCTCGCGACCCTTGGTCGCCTTGATCACAGCCAGGGACATGGCTCTTTGCTCGCTTCTCTCGCTCCGCTCGGGCTCAGGTAGAGGATGAACAATTCCTGGTCAAGTACGCATGAAGTCTAGCATAGCCCGGTAGATCGCCAGGAATTCCGCCAGCCCCAGCTCCTCCCCCCGGATCTTCTCCGGCAGTCCCACGGCGGAAAGCGCCGCCTCCGCCCGCTCCCTCCCCCAGCCCGCGGCCAGGGCGTTGCGGAGCGTCTTGCGGCGCTGGTTGAAGGCAAGGCGGATCAGGGCGATGAGGTCCGGCATGTCCCCGGGCGGCAGGGGCGGCGGCTGGAGCTCGAAACCCACGAAGCCTCCCTCCACCTTGGGCGGCGGACGGAAGCTCCCCCGGCGGACCCGGCCCAGGAGACGGGCGCGGGCATAGGCGGCGACCAGAAGGCTGAGCGAGCCGTAAGCCTCATCCCCGGGACGGGCCACCAGCCGGTCCGCCACCTCCTTTTGGACCAGGAAGGCCGCCCTCGGCACCCGGTCGTGGCGTGGGAGCATCCTCTCGATGATGACAGTAGCCACGTTGTAGGGGAGGTTCCCCGCGGCCAAGGTGGGAGGAGGGAGCCCACCCCAGTCGATCTCCAAAGCGTCTTCCACGACGAGCGACAGCCGCGGGTCGGGCAGACGGCGGCGGAGGACCGCGGCCCATTCGAGATCCAGCTCCCATCCCAGCACCCGCGCCCCCGCCGCCAGAAGCTCCGCGGTGAGCACCCCGCCCCCCGGCCCGATCTCCAGGACCCGCTGTCCTTCGGGCTCCAGGAAGCTGACGATGGGCCGGCAGAGCGCGCCGTCGGTGAGATGGTGCTGTCCTAGGGATTTCTTCAGCGAAGGACCGCGCACCGCAAGAAGGTATCACCTGCGGCCGCGTGCCAATTTGGCGGCGGACGCGCCGGAGCGGCTCCGGAAACGGCGCGCCTTCTCTGCCCACAAGGGGGGCAGCGTCAACAACTTACGTGGCACCCCACTTGCAATTCAAGGCTCCCGGAGCACGTATGGAACTGGATGTCGCCACCCTGAACCGGGACGTAGAACGCGAGACGCTCACCCTCAAGCGCATCGAGGCCGAGCTGCGCAAGGTCATCGTCGGGCAGGACTACCTGCTCGACCGGCTGCTCGTCGGCCTCCTCGCTCGCGGACACATGCTCATCGAAGGGGTCCCCGGCCTGGCCAAGACCCTCGCGGTCAAGACCCTGGCCCAGACCCTCCACATCGACACGCAGCGCATCCAGTTCACCCCCGACCTCCTGCCCGCCGACCTCGTCGGCACCTTGATCTACGACCAGCGCAGCGGCGACTTCCTCCCGCGCAAGGGCCCGATCTTCACCCACCTGCTCCTCGCGGACGAGATCAACCGCGCCCCGGCCAAGGTGCAGTCGGCCCTGCTCGAGTGCATGGAGGAGCGGCAGGTCACCCTCGGCGACCGGACCTGGCTGCTGCCCGAGCCGTTCATGGTGCTCGCCACCCAGAACCCCATCGAGCAAGAGGGGACCTATCCCCTCGCCGAGGCCCAGGTCGACCGCTTCATGATGAAGCTCAGGGTCACCTATCCGAGCCGCTCCGAGGAGAGCGAGATCCTCGACCGCATGCTCGTGGACCAGGGTGTGAAGGCCAGCCCGGTCGTGGATCGCGAGCACCTCCTCGCCCTGCGCAGCGTGGTCGACTCCGTCTATCTGGACACCAAGATGAGGGGGTACATCCTCGACCTGGTCATGGCGACCCGCGAACCGCGGGCGGCCGGCCTGAGCGAGCTCGTGGACCTCATCGCCTTCGGCGCCTCCCCCCGCGCCACCCTGTTCCTGGCCCGGGCGGCCAAGGCCATGGCCATGGTACGCGGGCGCGCCTACGTCATCCCCGAGGACGTCAAGGAGCTGGCGGCCGACGTCCTGCGCCACCGCATCATCCTGACCTACGAGGCCGAGGCCGAAGAGGTCACCTCCGACGCCGTCGTGGGCAAGCTCCTCGACCGCATCCGGGTCCCCTAGCCCCCGAGGTACGCCCGGTGTTCGGTCTTTTCGCACCGCGCAAGTCAAAACCTCAGGCAGGGGAACCCGGGGATATTGCGGGCACCCGCCCGCGGTCCTCGCGCCTGCCCGCGGACCTGCTCAAGAAGGTCCGGCGCATCGAGATCGCCACCAACCGCCTGGTGGACCAGGGGGTCGCGGGCGACTACCACTCGGTCTTCAAGGGGCTCGGCATGGAGTTCGCCGAGGTGCGCCCCTACCAGCCCGGCGACGACATCCGCACCCTGGACTGGAACGTCACCGCCCGCATGGGCTCCCCCTTCGTCAAGAAATACGTGGAGGAGCGCGACCTCACCATCTTCCTGGTGATCGACGTCTCCGGGAGCCTCTCCTTCGGCTCGCGGGCGATCCTCAAGCGCGAGCTGGCCGCGGAGATCTCGGCCCTGCTCTCCTTCGCGGCCCTGCGCAACCAGGACCGGGTTGGTGCCGCCCTGATCAGCGACCGACTGGAGCTGTTCCTTCCGCCGCAGCGCCGCCGCACCCACGTGCTGCGCCTGGTCCGGGAAGTCCTCGACCGCCCGGCGCGCGGCGGGACCGACCTGGAGCGCGGGCTGGAGGCCGTGCTGGCCACGCTCAAGCGGCGCTCGGTCCTCTTCGTGGTCTCGGACTTCGTGAACACGCCCTGCACCCGGGCGCTCAAGTCGGCGGCGGCCCGGCACGACCTGATCGTGGTCGAGGTCGTGGACCCGCGGGACCTGGAGATCCCGAGCGTGGGACCGGTGGTGATCCGCGACGCGGAGACCGGCCAGGTGGGATTGGTCGATGGCAAGCGCCTGGCCCGGCGGCACGCCGAGCGCCGCAGTCAGGAGCGGGGAGAGCTCACCAAGCTGACCCGGCGGCTGGGCGTGGATCACCTGGTGCTGCGCACGGATCGGCCCTACCTCCAGATGGTCCTGGCCTTTTTCGAGCAGCGGCGGAAGAGGTTGCGGCGATGAAAGGGCTCGTCGCCCTGGGCCTTTTGCTGACAGCCCCCGCCTCCGCCCAGCAGGTGCAGGTGAACCTCTCTCCCAACCAGCCCACGGTGGGCGACCGGGTCGAAGCCGTAATCACCCTGCAAATGGAGCCCGGCGTGCTGGCTTCGGACCCCCGCTTCCCCACCTGGGGGGCGACCTGGGGCGAGGCCGAGGTCGTCGAGAAGACCCCGCCGCAGAAGGTTTCGGAGACAATCTGGCGCCAGCGGCTGGTCCTGGCGGCGTTCCGCCCGGGTCAGGTGCCGCTCCCGCCTGCGCAGATCGCGGTGCCGCTCCGGGACCGGACCATCCAGGCCTCCACTCCCGCCGGCCTATCCCTGGACGTGCGCTCGGTCCTCCCCCGGGGAGAGAAGAACCCCCAACCCAAGGCGGAAAAGCCTCCGGTCCGCCTCCCCATCGGCGAGACCTTCTGGTGGACCCTGGCCGCCATGTCCCTGGTCTGCCTGATCCTGGGGCTGCTCCTTCTTTGGCAGCAGCGGACCCGGGAGGAGACCACAGCCGTCGAGCCTCGGCTCGCGCCATTCGAGGAGCTGGCCTCGGTGCTCGACCGGCTGGAGCGCGAGTTGGAGCGCGAGGCCTCCGCGGTCCGCTTGCACACGTCGCTCAGCCTGGCCTTCCGGCACTATCTCGGACGGCGGCTCGAGCTCCCGGCCGAGGAGCGGACGACGAGCGAGATCCACCGTCTCCTCCTCGCCGGCCGCCTGCCCGCTCCCATGGTGCGCCAGGCCGTGGAGCTGCTGCGCGCCTGCGACCTGATCAAGTTTGCTCGCCAGGAGGTGGATAGGGAGATCTCCCAGGGGAGGATCGACGCCGCCCGCCGGATCGCCCGCGGTATCGAGGAGCGGGAGGAGCGCCTGCGCCCCCTCGATCCGGCTCCGCTGGAGGCCACGGGATGATGACGGGATGATCACCGCGACCTTCCCGCACGTGGCGAGCCCGGCCTGGCTCCTGCTGCTGGCCGCTCTACCCCTGCTCGCCTGGAGGCACCACCGCCATCAGGCCTTCGGCGCCCTGACCTACAGCCAGCTCCCGGCTGGCTCCGGCCGGCGGTGGCGTCTCCACCTGCCGTTCTACGCCCGCCTCCTGGCCCTCGCCTGCCTGATCGGCGCCCTCGCCCGTCCCCAGCTTGGCTATGCCTGGGAGGAGAGCCTGACCGAGGGGATCGACATCCAGATCATCCTCGACATCTCGGGCAGCATGGGCGCGGAGGACTTCCATCCCAAGGACCGGCTGACCGTGGCCAAGCAGGTGGTCCGCGACTTCGTGGCGGACCGGGCCGGCGACCGGATCGGGCTGATCGTCTTCTCCGGCGAGTCCGCGACCCGGGCGCCCCTGACCACCGACCGGCAGATGCTCGCAACGCTCATCGACTCGGTGGAGCTGAGCAACGTGCCCGGCACGGCCATCGGCGTGGCCCTGGCCAGCGGCGCCGCGCGCCTCAAGACCAGTCCGGCCAAGACCCGGATTGCCGTGCTGATCACCGACGGGGACAACAACGCCGGCGAGATCGATCCGGTCTCGGCCGCCGCGGCCTGCGCGGGCCTCGGGATCAAGGTGTACACGATCGGCGTGGGCAGCAACAGGCCGACGGTGCTCATCCCCAGGACGATCGTGGATCCCGTGACCGGCAGGTCCACCGTCCAGCGGATTCCGATCAGGTCGGTCATGAACGAGGGGCTCCTGCGGGAGATCGGAAGGCGCACCGGCGGCCAGTTCTTCCGCGCCACGGACTCGGGAGCCCTGCGGGAGATCTTCGCGGAGATCGACCGCCTGGAGAAGACGCCGCTCAAGGTGCAGCGCTACGTCCGTTACCGCGAGGCCTTCCCGCCCCTGGCGTGGGCCGGCCTCGCCCTCCTGCTCCTGCCGCTGGCCGCGGCGGGGGTCCGAATAACGGCTGAACCATGACCTTTGCGCGAACCGACCTCCTCTGGCTCCTCCTGCTGGTCCCGGCCGCGGCGGGTCTGGCCATTGCGCTCTGGCGGCGGCGCCTGGCGGCCGACGAGGCCTGGGCATCGCGCGGCCTCTGGGACCGGCTGTTCCCCGCCTACGCCCCCCGGAGGATCGCCCTGTCCGTGACGTTCCTCACCCTGGCCGTGGCGGGCGCCACCCTGGCCCTCGCCCGGCCGCGATGGGGGAGCGGCGAGCAGAAGGTGGAGCGCAAGGGGGTCGACGTGGTCTTCCTGGTGGACTCGTCCCTCTCCATGGCGGCCCGGGACGTCCAGCCGTCCCGGCTCTTCGTGGCCAAGGCGCTGGTGCGCCGGATGGTCCGCGACCTGCCCGGGAACCGGGTCGGTCTCGTCCAGACCGAGGGGACCGGGGTCGTGCTCGCCCCTCTCACCCTGGACGGCGGCATCCTGGACCTGCTGCTGGACACGGTCGAGCCCGGCTCCCTCGCCACGCCTGGGACCGAGCTCGCCCCCGGTCTCGAGACGGCGCTCCGCCTGTTCGGCGAGGGCGGCGAGAAGCACCGGGTCCTGGTCGTCCTGTCCGACGGCGAGGACCACGGCGGCGGAGTCCAGGACCGGATCGCCCGCTTGAAGGAGAGCGGCGTCGTGGTCCATGCCTTTGGCGTCGGCACCACGGAGGGGGCCCGGGTCCCGGTCCCGGGGTCCCCCGACTTCAAGCGCGACGCCGAGGGGAACCTGGTGAAGAGCGCTCTCCACGAGGAGGTGCTGGAGGATCTGGCCCGGGCCACCGGCGGCTCCTACCTCCGGGCCGCGAGCGCCGCCGTGGACCCCGCGCCCGTCCTCCGGCAGATCGACCGCATGGAGAAGCGGACAATGGAGAGCCAGACCCTGAGCACCCTGGAGGAGCGCTTCCAGTGGCCGCTCGCCCTGGCCGCCCTCGCCCTGCTCGTCTATCTCGCCATGGGACCCTTCGCGCCGGCCCGGGAGGCGTCATGATCCTCCTCCGGGTGGCGCCTCTCGTCCTGCTCGCCGCGTTTCCCCTCCCCTGGAAGCCGCACCTCCCTGCCTGGGCCGAGCGCTGGCTCTACAACCCGCGCGAGCGCACGGAGCAGGCCATCGAGGCCTACCGCGAGGGAGACGGCGACCGGGCCGTGGCCACCTCGGAGACGGCGCACCGGATCGCTCCCGAAGACCCGCTCACCGGCTACAACGCCGGCACTGCGAACCTCGCCGCCGGTACCGCAGGCCGTGCCCGCAAAGCCGCGAAGCTCCTGGACGGGGCCGCCAGATCCGCTCCGGCCGAGCTTGCTCCCGCGGCCTGGTACAACCTGGGCAACGCCCGGCTCGCCGCGGGCGATCCGGGCGCGGCCGTCGAGGCCTACAAGCAGACCCTGCTCCGCACCCCGGCCGACGCCGACGCCAAGCACAACCTGGAGGTCGCCCTGCGCGAGCAGGAGCAGCAGCGTCTCCGGGCGCAGGGTGGGAGGCAGGGCTCCCGCGGCGACCGTCCCGGCGAGCGGCAGCAGTCCCGGAAGCAGGGCGACGGGGATCCCTCCGAACGCGACCAGCGCCGCGGCTCCCAGGGAGAGCAACAGTCCCAGGAGGGGCAGGAGGGCCAGCCCTCCCCCCGGTCAGGGAGGCTCCCGAACTTTCAGAACCAGCCCGAGCTGAGCGCCCGGGAGGCCGCGAACCTCCTCTCCGCGGTTGAGGACCTGGAGCGCCGCCAGCGCCGGGACCAGGCCGCGAAACGCGCCCGGCAGAAGGCGACGAAGGGGAAGGACTGGTGAGGGCCCTCACCCCCGTCCCCTCTCCCACCTCCCCGCCCCCCTCCCTGGGCGAGGGGCGCCCCCACACGTCCCAATGTCACTTCCCCCCTCTCCCAGGGAGGGGGGCGGGGAGGTGGGAGAGGGGGGCCAGGGGGGTGAGGGCCTTCTTCCTCCTCCTTTTCGTCCTTTCCCCCCTCCCCGCCGCCGCCGGTGAGCTCCGGGTGCGGGCCACCCTGGAGCCCGAGCGGATCGGCATCGACGAGACCGCCACCCTCTCGATCGAGGTCCAGGGGGGCGGCTTCACCCTCCTGCGCTTCCGCCCTGACTTCGAGCTGGAAAACTTCGAGGTGGTCGGCGGTCCCTACCAGCGCGACAGCATCCAGCTCGGCAGCCGGCTGGCTGCCTCCCGCCGGTACACGTGGCGGCTCCGCGCCCTCTCCACCGGCCGGGCCCGGGTCCGCGGCCTCCGGATCCGCCTGGGAGGCGAGCTCATCCCTCTCGGCACCCGGGAGGCCTACGTCCAGGAGGAGCCCACCGGCCTCGGCTCTCCTCAAGGGCGAGAAGACCGCGAAGACGACGAGAGCGCCATGGACCGCCTCCTCGGCCGCTGGGAGCCGACCTGGCCCATCCGGCGGCCGCGGCGCCCCGACGTCTTCCTCCGCGCCGAGGTCCGCCCCCTGCGCCCCGTGGTCGGGCAGCAGGTCCTCTACACCGTCCACCTCTACACGTTGACCGACATCACCGCCATGGCCCCGACCAGCATGCCGGACTTCCAGGGCTTCTGGGTGCGCGACATCCCGCAGCCCCAGAAGCTCCCCACCGACCTCGTGGAGCTGGACGGCAAGCGCTACGGCCGCGTCGTGCTGCTGCAGAAGGCCCTGTTCCCCCTTCGCCCCGGCCGGCACGAGCTCCAGCCGACCGAGTACGACTTCCTGGTGCGGACCATCGAGCGGAGCTTCTTCGGCCCCCCGGTCTCCCACCCGGAGCAGATCCACCTCCGCACCGCGGCCATGCCCGTGGAGGTGCAACCGCTCCCGCCCTCCCCGGAGGGCTTCACCGGCGCGGTCGGCCGGATGTCCCTGGCCGCCAGGGTGGAGCCGGCCGAGCTGCGCATGGGCGAGGCCGCGACCGTGACCCTGACACTCTCGGGCGAGGGCAACCTCCAGGGACTGCCGGAGCCCCGGCTCCCCGAGGTGGAGGGCCTGACCGTCCTGCCGCCCCAGCAGGAGGGGGAGGACAAGATCGCCGGCACGGTCGTCCAGGGGAGCCGCACCTGGACCTACGCCGTGGTCCCGGAGCGCGCCGGCACCTGGCGCCTGGAGGTGCCCGGAGTCTCCTACTTCGATCCCGCGAACCAGAGGTACAAGACGGCCACGGTGCCACCGGTCCAGCTCACCGCCCTGCCCGCCCCGGCCAGTCGGACGGTCCGGGAGGAGCCCGGCGCAGCCCCGCCGCCCACGGAAGACGGTGCTCCGAGGCTGGAGGAACGCTTCCCGGACTGGCGCGGGCGGCTGCCCTGGCTGCTCGCCGTGGTGGTACCGGGGGTGGGGGCCGGAGTCCTGGCCCTGGCGTTCCTCCTGGTCCGGCGGCGGAACGGGCATGGTACCCCGGGGCCGGGGCCCGCGAAGGTCACGGACCGCGAAGCGCGGCACCGGCTGGAGCACGCCCTGCGGGAAGCCGGGTCGGACAACCGGCCGCGGCAGTCCGCGGCCCGGATCGAGGAGGCCTGGCGCGAGTTCCTCGCCGAACGGTGGGAGATCCCGCCCGGCACCCCCTCGCCCCGCTGGGGAGACCTCCTCCAGTCGCGCGGCGCCGATCCCGAGGCCTCCCGGGAGCTGGTCCGCCTGGCCGACGACCTCCACTACATGCGCTACGCCCCCCAACTCTCCACCTGCGGCACCCTCTGCGGCGAGGTGCTCGACCGCTCCCGGAAGCTCCTGCGCAAGCTGTAATCGCCTTTTCCCGCTTTCCCCTTTGAGCCAGTTCTGGTATCTTCTTCAGGCCGGCCCCGAACAGATGAGCTTCTTGTTGGCTATGGGAACGGGCACCTTTCTATGAGCGATGCGGCACAGAAGTTGGACGATACCACCGAGGTGCTCCGGGTGACGGCCGACTACCACAGCCTCGACCACGTGAGGCTCGAGCGTTTCCTCGAGCGGCGCCGGGCCAATCCGACCAACCTGGAGCTCAGCCTCGCAGACAACCTGGTCGAAGTCCTGCGCCGGGCCAACGGCTTCGTGCCCTCGGCCGCGGGCTCGATCCTGCTCGACAACCCATCCGAAAAGCACGAAGAGCGGCGGCGCAATCCGCTGACCTTCATCGCCGCCTTCGGCGACAAGTCCGCCGGCCTGGTCGGCCAGACCATCCCCGCGGACCAGGGGATCGCCGGCCGCGTCTACCTCACCGGCGAGGCCTACGTCACGCCCAATGCGCCCACCGACCGGTTCTTCTACCGGCGGATGGACGAGCAGACCCGGTACCAGACCCACTCGCTGATCGCCATCCCGATCCGCATCGAGCAGGAGGTCTGCGGCGTCCTGGAGCTGATCAACCGCCGCAACGCCTCGGGCTACAGCCAGGAGGACCGCAACCTCCTGGAGATCTTCGCCGGCTACATCTCCATCTCCATCCAGAACGTCCTGGACGGCAGGCAGGCCCAGGAGATCGCCAAGCGGGACAACCTGACCGGGCTGTACAACGACCGGTACCTCCACATCGCGCTTTCGGACACGCTCCGGCGCTGCAAGGCCGAAGACATGGACTTGGCGCTGCTCTTCCTGGACCTCGACTACTTCAAGCGGGTCAACGACACCCACGGACACCTCGCGGGCAGCCAGGTGCTGCGCGAGACCGGGCACCTCCTCCGCCAGCGGGTGGCGCGGATCCAGGGCATCCCCGCCCGGTATGGCGGCGACGAGTTCGTCCTCCTCCTGCCCGGCGCCGACGTGGACGCGGCCATCGACGTCGCCGAGGACATCCGTGCCGAGATCGTGGAAAATGCCTTCTGCGACGGCCCGGGCGAGATCCAGCCCGACCCCCTCCACCTCAAGGGGCTGACCTGCTCCATCGGCGTGGCCACGCTCAAGAGCCACCTGGCGGAAGACCTCTCCCTCGACGAGATGAAGAGCGCCCTCCTGCGCCTGGCCGACACGGCCATGTACGTCGCCAAGGAGACCGGGCGCAACCGCACGGCCACCGCCGGGCAGCCGATCCGCCGCCGTCCCCCCTCCCCGATTCGTTGACCCTCCGCGAGGCCGATGCTAGGATGCCGCGGCTTTGACCGAACGGTACAGAATCGTGATCGCCGGGGCGGGCGGGATGGGCCAGGCCACCGGGTTGCTGCTGAGAGAGCTGGGCGATTTCGAGGTCGACCTCTTCCTCGGCGACGCCGACGCCGACAAGGCCCGCGAGGCCGCGGAGTGGATCTGCCACGACTCCACCCGCACCGGGGACGTCGAGCCGTTCCACCTCCCTCTTGAAGGCACCAGCCCCGGGTTCGACCGCGTCCTGAATGGCGCCGACCTCCTCCTTGACTGCCTCCCGGGCGAGGAGGCGACCCGCATGGCCCGGCTGGCGCGCGAGAACCGCCTCCACTACGCCAACCTCACCGAGTACGTGAAGGCCACGAACGAGATCACCGGGCTCGCCCGCGACGCCGAGCAGGGCTTCCTCCTCCAGACCGGCCTCGCGCCGGGCTACATCAACGTGCTCGGCAACGGTCTTTTCCAGCGCTTCTGCCGGGAGCACGGAGTGGACAGGGTGGACACCCTGGAGATGCGGGTCGGCGCGCTCACCCAGACCACCCGGCCGCCGCACCATTACGGGTTCACCTGGAACCCCAAGGGAGTCGCTACCGAGTACGTGGAGCCCGCGGTGGTCGTCCGGGACTTCCAGAGGACCACCCGGACCTCCCTCACCGAGCGCCGGGTCGTCCTGATCGAAGGCGTGCTCTACGAGGAGGCGCTCACCTCCGGCGGGGCCGCCGACCTCCCGGCCCGGTTCGAGGGCAAGGTGCGCAACCTCGATTACAAGACCTTCCGCTATCCCGGCCATTACGAGTGGGTGCAGGGGCTGCTCGATCAGATGAGCAGCGCGGGCGTGCCCCGGGAGGAGCTCGCCGGCCAGCTCCTCCAGCGCATGCACGAGGTCATCCCCTTCGTGGAAGACGACCAGGTCGTCATCTACGCCGCCGTGGAAGGACGGGATGATCGCGGAAAGCGCGGCACCCTTCACCGGTTGGAGAGCTCGCGGGTCATCCGCCCCCGCAAGGTCGGCGGACATCGCCTCAAGGCGATCCAGACCACCACCTCCGCCGGGCTCGCCGAGTCGGCGAGGCTGCTCCTACGCGATCGCCCCCGGGGCGTCTATCTCCAGAGCCAGGTCGATCCTGAACGATTCATGGACGGCCCCTTCGTGTCGACGATCTACGGCTGATCCCGGTACCTGGAAAGCGCCTCTCCCGGCGCGCCCTCTGTCCGCTTTTGTCCGTGTTCTGACACTCCGGGCGACCCTCGCCAGGGACGCGAAACCTTATCTGTGGAAAAGCATCGATCTGTTGGCATGGCGATTGCCGTTCCATGCCGGCGAGCGGCGACGCCATTTTTTTCAACCCATTCAGGACAAACATCTTATCCGGATTGCACAAGATTCTGGGCAAAGCGGCCCAAACCTAGGATTCTCCGCGTCTTTCAGCCCTGGAAAGAGGGTTTTTCCACAACGTTTCCCACAGCCTCTGTGGAGATCGAAGCTCTTCTCGAATTGCTCAGCGACTGCGCACGCCCTGCCCATCCGGTGAACGGCAAACTGTCTTGAAGTCCGCTCCGGGGAGGGTAGTCGCGGGGGGAAGGACGTCCAGCTTTGCGAGCGGAGCCAGGCGGATCTGGACGAGGGGCCAGCGGATCGGAAACGGGCGGCGGCGGAAGGTGTGGAGGGAGAGCGCGACAGGAGGCTCTGTGTCGATCTCCAGCTCCATCTGCCCCGTGGGATTGACCTCGCGGACGGCTCCCTCTCCCCCGGTACGGGGGAGAGGGGGGATGGGATCAATTGCCTTGATCAAGGCCTCCTTCCATCCCATGTCAACCCCGGGCCACCGCTCCAGCTCGGCCACGGAGCGGGCGAGCAGGTCCGGATGCGACTCCCAGAAGGTCGCGGCGGCCAGACGGGGCTCGGCCAGAAGAGCATGGGCGCCGTAGCGCGGATCAGACTGGATCGTCATCAGGTAGAACGGCGGGAAGGGATTGAAAGGATCCAGCGCGCAGGCCCTCTCCAGGGCTTCGTCCGCCCATGGCCTCCCCTCGGCCGCGCCCAGGATGCCGGCCACGGTCCAGAGCGTCGCGACCCCGGGAGCATCCCGTGCCGCGGCCAGGGCCGGCCCGGCGTCTCGCTGCAGGAGAGCCAGGCGCATCCGGTAGAGCGGAAACCGGGGATCGATCCGGGCCGCCGTCGCGGCATCTCCCCGGTCGTAGGCCCACCGAGCTGCTTCGAGAGGAGCCAGCCCCATGGCCGCGGCCACGACATAGAGGAGGACCGGCAGCCTCGATGCCGACGGTGCCGGCTTGGCTTCGAGAGCGGAGAGCGCTGCCCCGGCGGCCACGGCACAGGCTACCGGAAGAGCGGTTACCGCCAGGCTTGCGCTCCCCAGGGAGGCGACAGCCGCCCCCCAGAGCCCCACCACTCCGGCGAAAACCAGGGCAGGGTCCGAAGCCTGCCGCAGCTCGGAAAGCCGCTTCGCCAGGAAGGTCGCTCCGAGGGAAAGACTCAGCCCCAGACCCAGGAGGCCCACCTCGTAACCCACGTGCAGCGGCAGCGAGTGGAGCTCGCCCACTGACTCGCCGAACGGGCTCACCCCGGGAACGGGATCGAAAAAGGTGCCCGCCGTCCAGGCCGCGGACCCCGGCCCCCAGCCGAGCACCGGGCGAGCCCGGATCCCCTCCAGCGCTCCCTCGTAGTACACCATCCTGCCCCGCACCGAAAGGTCCTGCCCCGCCAGAATGCTCGCGATCCTGCCGCGCTGGGAGAAGAGGCCCACGGCTGCCAGCACGACGAGCGGCGCCAGGACCCAGGCCCAGGACCGCCGCCCCCGGACGATCCAGACCACTCCGACCAGCACCTCGGCAGCCAGAGCCAGGTTGCCCGCGAGCGACCGCGTCGCCAGGATCGTGGCTGCCCCCAGCAGGCCGGAGGCAAGGCCCAGCCAGCGCCAGGCCCCCGGCTCCCGGACCGCCAGAAGGGCCAGGGGCAGGAGGATCACCAGCCAGGCGGCCAGCAGGTTGTGCTGCCCGAGGGTCATCGCCGCCCGGGGGAGGTTCCGGACGGCATGGTCGATCAGCGCCCAGAGCGAGACCCCGAGGACCAGGACCGTGATCCCCTTGGAGCTGAGCCGGCTCCAGAAGCGGGCCACGGCCCCCGGCAGCAGGAGGAAGGCCGGCAGGAGGAGGAGAGCCATCCAGGATGCCCGCGGCACCGGGGACCGCCAGGCGCTGACCGCGGCCAAGAGCCACAGAGCCGGAGGGAGGAGCCGTCCCCATCTCCCCAGCCGCAGGGGGTCCCGCCAGGACACTCCGGCCATCGCGACCGTCCCCAGGAGGGCGATCGCCCCAACCGTGCTCCCCGCGGCCGAGGCGCTCCCGGCAAAAGTCCCGCACCAGGCGCCGAACAGGAGAAGGAGGAGGGGCGGAAGCATCGCGGCATTCTAAGGGTTTGGTATTCTTGCCTGCTCACGGGACGGACACGCGGACGATTACGGACGGTCCGGAGAGTCCCTGCAGGTCCGTACCTGTCCGTGTCCGTCCGTGTGCTCCCAGGAGACAACCCATGACTGTTGAGACCGATACCCGCATTTCACAGATCCTCGACTCCCTCGGCATCGAGGCGGAGAACCACGGCGCCTTCGCGGGCCAGTGGATCCGGACCTCGGGCGAGCGCGTCGAGTCGCTGAACCCCGCCACGGGCGAGCCCATCGCCGCCGTCCGCTTCGGCACCGCCGACGACTATGAAAAGGTCGCGGCCGTCTCCGTGGACGCCTTCCGCGAGTGGCAGACCTGGACGGCGCCCAAGCGGGGCGAGATCGTCCGCCAGCTCGGCGACGAGCTGCGCCGCCAAAAGGAAGAGCTGGGCCTGCTCGTCAGCCTGGAAGCCGGCAAGGTCCTCTCCGAGGGCCGCGGCGAAGTCCAGGAGATGATCGACATGGCCGACCTCGCCGTGGGCATGTCGCGCCAGCTCTACGGCCTCTCCATGCACTCCGAGCGGCCCAGGCACCGGATGTACGAGCAGTGGCACCCGCTGGGAGTCGTGGGCATCATCACCGCCTTCAACTTCCCCGTGGCCGTCTGGGCCTGGAACGCCATGGTGGCCGCGGTCTGCGGCGACTCCATGATCTGGAAGCCCTCCCACCAGACGCCGCTCACCGCCATCGCCACCACCCGTATCGCGCAGAGAGTCCTGGAGGCCAATGAGGCGCCGCCGATCTTCAACATGATCCTGGGCGGCCGCACCGGAGTAGGCGAGCGGCTCGTCGCCGACCGCCGGGTCCCCCTGATCTCCGCCACCGGCTCCACCCGCATGGGCAAAGAAGTGGGCAAGGTCATCGCCGACCGCCTGGGCCGCTCCCTCCTGGAGCTCGGAGGCAACAACGGCATCGTGGTGATGGACGACGCCGATCTCGATCTCGCTCTCCGGGCCGTGCTCTTCGCGGCGGTTGGCACCGCGGGCCAGCGCTGCACCACGACCCGCCGCCTGTTCCTCCAGCGCGGCATCGCGGCCGAGCTGAAGCGGAAGCTCGTCAGCGCCTACCGCTCGATCCCCGTGGGAGATCCCCTGGAGCAGGGCACGCTCATGGGTCCTCTCATCGACCAGGCCGCGGTGGACAACATGATGAAGGCGTTGGAGCGCGTGAAGTCCGAGGGAGGCAAGATCCTCTACGGAGGCAACAAGATCGACCGTCCCGGCTTCTACGTCGAGCCCACCCTGGTCGAGGCACAAAAGCACATGCCCATCACCTGCGAGGAGACCTTCGCCCCGATCCTCTACGTCTTCGAGTTCGAAGACCTGGACGAGGCCATCCAGCTCCACAACGACGTACCGCAGGGTCTCTCCTCCGCGATCTTCACGCTCAACATGCGCTCAGCCGAGCGCTTCCTGGCCTCGACCGGAAGCGACTGCGGTATCGCGAACGTGAACATCGGGACCTCGGGAGCGGAGATCGGCGGCGCCTTTGGAGGCGAGAAGGAGACCGGCGGAGGCCGCGAAGCCGGCTCCGACTCCTGGAAAGCCTACATGCGCCGCCAGACCTGCACGATCAACTGGGGCACCGAGCTGCCGCTGGCGCAGGGGGTGGAGTTCAAGGTCGCGCCGTGAAAAAGGCAGACTACCTCGCAGAGGAGAGGGAGAAGGTGAGGGTTGCTGCGCTTGGCCTCGGAATTCCGGATGCGGAGGTTTTGGGGCAATCCGAACTGCTATACGGCATTGAGCACAGAAGTCCCGAGGTTTTGTCGGAGCTCCTCGACCACCTTCAGAAATACCGGGAGTGGTGGGAATGTGCTCTCGAGCAAGGGAGCACGGACAGCTCCAAACTTGCGCTTGCCGTACAGGAGAGAAAATCGTCCGAAGTCAGGCTGAGCGAGGCCATAGAGCGCGCTCTTAAATCGTGAAAACAGACACGGACTTACGGTCAGGCCGCCCGGAGCCCGGTGAGTATGCCGACTACGCCCAGCCGGACATCGACGTCCTGGCCCGGCCGGCAGCGACTGCGGCATCGCCAACGTAAACATCGGCACCTCGGGAGCTGAGATCGGTGGAGCCTTTGGAGGAGAGAAGGAAACGAGGAGGCCACGGTTGCCTTTTTTCAAGCTGCACCGCCCACCCGGGGCCTTTACCTCGCTACTACCTTCATGTTCGTCGTGCTAACGCGCCTGATGTTATGTCAGTAGCCGACTCTGGTAGACTCCAAGCATGTCGAAGAGAGACAGGTTTCTCCAGCGGATTCTCCAAGGCCAATCAGATGCCAACATCCGCTTCGACGACATTCGCTGGCTTCTCACTGATTTGGGATTTGAAGAGCGTACCCGCGGCAGCCATCACATCTTTGTCAAGCCAGGCGTTGAGCAGCTCATCAATCTCCAGAGGGAAGGAAGCACTGCGAAGCCATACCAGGTGCGGCAGGTTCGCTCGGTAATTCTTCGATATAAGCTTGGGGGTAGCGACTGATGTACAAATACGAGGTGATCATTTATTGGAGCGAGGAGGATCGGGTCTTCGTCGCAGAGGTGCCCGAGCTTCCAGGCTGTGCTGCACATGGTGATTCACCGGATAGTGCTCTCGCCAACAGCCAGGATGCGGTTGAGCTGTGGCTCGATACTGCGAGGGAGTTTGGAAGATCCATTCCTGAGCCAAAGGGTAGGCGCCTACAACTTGCTTGAGTTACCCCAGATCCTCCAGCGGTCGGGCCGCCCGGAACCCCGTGAGTATGCCGACTACGCTCAGCCGGACATCGACGTGGTCGAGGGCGACGACGCGGTCGAGGTGCTGCTCCGCCAAGGCAAGCAGACGGTCGCGCTGTTCCAAGAGTTTGGGGAACCCAACGGCAACGTCTCCTACGCCCCTGGAAAATGGACCGTGAAGCAGGTCCTCGGCCACCTTGCTGACGACGAGCGGATCTTCGCTTATCGCGCTCTCTGCGTCGCGCGCGGCGACTCGCGCCCGCTTCCCGGCTTCGACGAGAACGCCTACGCGGTCGCGGCACGGTTTGAGAATCGTTCCCTTGCCGACCTGCTCGCGGATTTCGAGGCCGTTCGCCATGCCTCCGTCACGCTGTTCCGCGGTCTCGACACGGAGGCCTGGCTGCGGAGAGGCATCGTCAACGGCTACTCGGCCTCTCCTCGCGGCCTTGCTTTCCATATCGCCGGCCACGAACTGCATCATCTGCGCATCCTTCGCGAACGATACCTGCTGCTGTTAGGCAGAAAAGCGCTTAAGGGTCCTGGGAGTCTGGAAGGGCTTTCGGGTTAATCAGGAAAGGGCAAGGGACTGCCGAGGAATCAAGCAAAGCTCGCGACAGCGACACTCCTCGGCTTCGCCAAGCTCCGCCGATGCAGCTTGATTCTTTCGGCAGCAGGCGGTCGAATGGGGGTCTTCGTGATGACGAGGCAAGATACCCAGCCGGAACGGGTTCCGGATGAGTGTACGGGATAGGAATGGGTTCGCAGCGGGCCCGTCCTCCTGCATTCAGTCGAGGCCGAGGTCGCGCAGGGAGCGGGCGCTCAGGACTCCCTTCGCCATTCTGTTCAGCTCGTCGAGGTCTCGGATCGCAAGGACACGGCCTCGTGTATCTTCCGAGACTGCCGTGCCGAACCGTTGCTCCAACAGGGAAAGAATGACGTCCTGCAGGCTCTCGAGCCCCTCCTCATGACCCCTTTGGAGCCCCTCCTGCAGGCCCTCCTCTTTCCACTCTCGGGTCCATTCCATCACTCGCTCTGCCAAGCCCATGGTCTGAATCTCCTGTAGGTCCTGGATCTCCGGAAACCGCACCCCGGGAAACCGCGATGGTAGAAGCTAGGTCGTGTACGACCGGCGAAGGTCTGGATTGGTCCGAAGCAGGTCAACCAGTTCATCGATCTTCTTACCAAAATCCGCCGGAACCCGCGCCTGCTCCAGCCGGAACAGGGCCGCCACGAGGTTCCGAGACGGCGAGCCCACGAGCCGCATCATCTACAAAACGGGCACGATCTCTAGGGTTTCTTCCTGGACGGCATGGCACTCCAAAGCTTCCGCAGAGCTCTCGAAAGGACCGTCCCAGCAGACGCGGCTCCATGTCCAGGTGCCACAGTTGGACGGGGCGCCAGGGTGGACGGATTCAGGCGGACAGCCGCAGGCCTTGTTCCAGGGCTGGCCGGCGCAGTAGGAAACGCTGCAGTAGCCGACGGCCTGCGCGGCCGGCGCTCCGGCGATGGCTGAAGCGAGAGCGAGCAGCGCAGCAAGAAGAAGGATCCTTCGCATCATTCGGTGCCTCCTTTGGATAGGACGGCAAAGGCCCGCCCCTACCTTGGCTAGTCTACTCCTTTCTGCTGAGTGTCGAGCTTCCTGTTGATCGGAAACGCCGCAAAGTAGCCGTTCAGCACCTCACAAAGGCCGTGACCGCCGCGACTTAACTTATCGGCGCCGCGACATAAGCCATCGCCGCCCGGCTACACGTACACTCTGTTCACCACCCTCCATTTTCGAGGCACCCCACACCTTCAACGACGCGACTGCGACGCGTTTCACCTCGATCTTGACGATCTCATGCGCGGAAACGAAGAAAGGCGCCTGCACCGTATCTAACGGCCTTTCGCCGATCCCCATATTAGCCTCGACAACGGATCGAATCGCACCTACAACGAGTCAATATGCCTCTAAAACGCTTCGTCGCACCTCGACTCTAATCTTCAGCACCTCGGAAATGACTCGAATAGCTTCTACTTTTCTCTCCATCGCCTCGGATACGACTACAATCGCCTCGACATTATTTGTTATCGCCTCTAAAAAGGCCAGAGAAGCCGTTACTCCTTGTCACGCCTCTTGGATTTTGATAGACTTCAAGGCGGTTTACTTCGTCTGGGGAAAAGAGATCGACTCGGGCGCCGCGATTACGCTCTTCTTCGCGTTGTCGATGGAGGAATTCGCGGTGGAATTATCTCTGCCTCTTCCCCTATACCGTGGCAGGTAGGAAAGACGCGTTACGGCGACACGGCTCGACCCGGCATCTCGGCGCCGACACCCAAGGTCGCTGCGGTTTCAGGTCAATTCGCGGCTAATTTGAGATTCGACAAGAAAGGACACGATCATGGCGACGTCTCGTTCCGTCGACGAGGTCCTGGCGAGGTTGCGGGAGCAGGTGAGCTTCCATGGCGAGCAGGAGACGTTCCATGCTGCCCAGGAAATAATGCACCGGGAGGAGCGAAGCGCTCACGCCGCCGCGCTGGAGGAGGCCCGGCGCAGGCTGGAGGCTTTCCAGGCCGCGGCGGTCGAGGCCCTCGACCTGACGGAGCGCAACGTCCCGCCCAAACGTCAGATCCAGGACCCGAAGGACGAAGACCTGGGAACCGTCTCCCGGCCCAAGCTGGTGCGCATGGTTTGGCTGATCCTGGATGCCAAAAGGCCGGATGAACGCTTCGGGGCCAACGGGCTCAGCCGCGAGGTCAACCAACACTTCCGGGACCGCCTGCGCCGGGCCGTCGACGTTCCCCAGATGTCGGTCGTGCTCCGCCGTCTTCATCGCCGTGGCCGGATCCACCAGGTGCGCCCGGGACGCCCCCACCAGGAGGCGCTCTACGTCCGGGAGAAGCCGGCCGGGGAAGATCAGGCCGCCGGCTCGTAGAGCATCGCTTGCCGGCGAGCACTATGGTGCTACGACGCTCAGGGAGCCGGGCACCACCTCCGCCGCCACCGCCTCGCCCGCTTCCATGGGCCGGACGGGCTCGCCTCCTCCGTAGAGCGTCATCGCCCGGTCGATCGTGACTTCCACCCGCCGGGTGCGGTGGAACAGGCACGACGGGTGGCCCACGTGCCGGCCGGTGTAGACCTTGGGGAAGACGGCCAGGAGCGCCCTCCGCGACATCTCCCTGACGATCACGAGGTCGAGGATGCCATCGTCGATCTCCGCCTGCGGGGCGATCCGCATCCCTCCTCCGAAGCGGGGAAGATTGGAGAGGTTCGTGAACATGACCCGGCCTTCGAAGACACCTTCGTCGTGGACGATCCGCATGGCCGGTGGCTGGAAGGTTGCGAGGGTGTGGATCACGGCGTAGGGGTAGACCAGCGGACCGCGCAAGGTCTTCACCTGGTTGGCGAAGCGGGTGGCCTCGGAGTCGAAGCCCACCCCCAGGTAGCTGACGCTGTACGTCTCCCCCACCCGGATAAGGTCGATACGGCGGATGGTACCCGTCAGCGCCCGCTGGACAGCCACGTCGAGGTCCGGAGGGATTTTGAGCGTGCCGGAGAGGTCGTTGCCCGTGCCCACCGGGATCACCCCGAGGGCACAGGAGGTATTGGCGAGGCCCTGGATGGCATGGTGCATGGTGCCGTCCCCTCCGGCCACGAGGAGACGCTCGATGCCGTCCGCCGCGGCCCTCCGCGCGTGCTGGCCGAGGTCCGCGGCATTGCGGCTCACCGCGAAGCCCGCCCCCGCGCGGGATGCCAGCAGCCGCAGACGGTCGAAGCTGGCCGCGCTCAAGCCCCGGCCGGCCTTGGGGTTCACGAGGAAACGGACGCTCATCAAGCCTCCATCACCAAGCGGACGTCCTCGTCGATCTCGTCGGTCTCCTCGCCTCCTGACCACCAGCTCACCAGGAGCAGCACGGCGAAGGAGGCCGAGAGGGAGACCGCGGCGGGCAGCACTCCCGCGGGAAGAGGAAGCAATCGGAGCTCCAGCAGCAGGTTCAGAGCCGTGCCCGTGACGATCGAAGCCGTGGCGGCAGCCGCGGTCACCCGCTTCCAGTTCAGTCCCACGGCCAGGGCAGGAGCGAGGGCCGCCCCGAAGGTGCCGAACGAGAAGGTGCCGAGCAGGGCGATGAGATCATTGTAGAGAAACGCGGTCACCGCCGCGGCCAGGGTCACGCCGACGGTGGCGATCCGCCCCCAGAGCAGCTCATCCCGGACCGGCCGGCCCAGCGCCTTGGGGAGGTCCCTCACCAGTGCCGCGGCACCGAGGCTCGCGAAGGAGTCCGCCGTGGACATGATCGCCGCCAGGATCGCCGCGACCGCCAGCCCCGCCAGAAGCTCCGGAGCGAAATTGAGGAGGAAGAGCGGCGCCGCGTCGTCCGGACGCTCCAACGGCGGGAGCTTCCCCTGGGCCACGAGCGCCGGCACGGCCAGACCGAGCCCGAGCCAGATCAGCAGGCAGACGACCTGGGAGCCTCCCAGGATCAGCGGCAGCCACTTGAGCCGGCGCGGGTCGCGCAGCATGAAGAACTTGTGGAGCATGTGCGGCTGGCCGAGCACGCCGATCCCGAAGACGAAGAAGAAGCCCAGGGGCATCAGCACCGGCGTCTCCCCGAACGGCTCCAGAAACTGGCGGCCGAACTGCTCCGAGGAGGAGATGCTTCGCGTGATCTCTCCGAAACCGCCGCCCGCATCCATGGCATAGAAGAAGACGGCGACCGCCGCCAGGAGCATGAGCGCACCCTGGAACACGTCGGTCCAGATCCCCGCCACCATGAAGCCGGCCGTGCTGTAGAAGAGCAGAACTCCCGTACCGATGGCGACCGCGAGAGCCACGCTCTCGATGCCGAGAGCCGCCTTCATCACGATGCCCATGGCCAGGAGCTGGGTCCCCAGGTAACCGACCGTGCCGATCAGAACGGCCACGGCCGCGGCCCCGGAAGCGAGCCGGCTCCGGTAGCGGCAGAGGACGGCATCCGGAATCGTGTAGACCTCCCGAACCTCGGCGAGGAGCCGCAGCCGCTTGGCCACGGTCCAGCCCAGGAGCCCGGCGGTGAACCCGATGGACACGTTGATGAACAGGGACGACAGCCCGATCCGGTAGGTCAGCCCCGGCCCGCCCACGAAGACGAAGCCGCTGAAGGCCGCGGCCATAGTGGCGATGCCGGTCACCACGACCCCCAGCGCCTGCCCCGCCACCCAGAAGTCCTGAGCGGTCCGGGTGCGGCGCAACGACCAGATGCCAAGACCGACGCAGATCCCGAGGTAGAGGACAGCCGCGACGACGATCAGGGGCCGGTCGAGGATCGGCACCTCAGCCCTTCCTCATCTTTCGGAGCCGCTCCAGGTCCTCTTCCCGGAGGAACCAGCGGTCGAAGAAAGCGGCATAGGCCCAGCTCACCAAGAGGAAGGGGACCGGGACCAGCACGAAGAGCATCAGAGCCGTACCCAGCGGCAGGGGCCCCACGTCGGATCCGCCGTCCGGGAGGAGGAGCAGGGCCGCGAAGACGCCGGCGAGGACGATCCCCAGGAGCACCAGGGGGAGCCGAAGAGGACCGAGCCGTCCACCGCGGGAAGCGCCCAGAGCCATCAGCGCCACCGGGAAGACCACGCCCCCCAGCGCCGCCAGCCAGGGCAAGCCCCAGACCGAGCCGAGCAGGGAGGCCAGCGCGGCAAGCGTCAGCAGAGCGAGGGCGGGGCGGTGGGCCAAGGGGGAGATTCTATCCGCTATCATCCCGGGCATGCCCAAGCCGCAGGTCCAGATCCTCGTCTGCACGAACGAGCGCCCGCCCGAAAGCCCCAAACCAAGCTGCGGCCCCCGAGGCTCCATGGAGGTCTACCACCGCTTCAAGGACCGGGTGAAGGAGCTCGGCATCCGGGACCAGGTCATGGTCGTCCGCACCGGCTGCCTGAAGCACTGCAGCCAGGGGATCACCGTGGCCGTCTGGCCCTACAACCTCTGGTACAGGGGCGTGACCTTGGAGGACGTGGAGGAGATCCTCCAGAGCACGGTGCTGGGAGAGGGGCGGGAGGTCGAGCGGCTGCGGATGCCGGACATCAAGTGGGAGTAGGCCCTCACCACCGGCCCCTCTCCCGGGGGTCCGGGTGTGCGGCTGGGAGAGGGGCCGGGGGTGAGGGCTAGCTCACCACCGGCAGCAACGCCGAAGACACCAGATCCCGGTTCTGCGGCGTCAGCGCGTGCCGGTACTGCCGCGCCAGCTCGGCGGTCTCGTCGCGGGTGACGATCCGCTCGTAGAGGTTGGTCCGCTGCTTCGGGATGTAGCCGGCCGAGCGGATCAGGTGCTCCATCTCGTCCTGGCTCATGCGGTAGCTCGTGCCCGCCGAGGAGACCACGTTCTCCTCGATCATGATCGAGCCCATGTCGTCCGCTCCAAATGCCAGAGCTGCCTGGCCGATCTTCTTGCCCTGCGTGACCCAGCTCGTCTGGAAGTGGACGATGTTGTCCAGGAAGAGCCTTGAGACCGCAAGGGTCCGCAGGTACTCCTCCGCATAGGTCTCGGGCACGTCGGGCATTTCCGTGTGCTCATGCTGGAAGGTCCAGGAGATGAAGGCCGTGAAGCCTCCAGTCTCGTCCTGGAGGTCGCGCACGCGCTGGAAGTGCTCCACCCGGTCCCGGATCGGCTCGCCCATGCCGTACATCATGGTGGCCGAGGTGCGCAGGCCGTTGCGGTGCGCCTGGCGCATGATGTCGATCCACTCCTCGGCCGAGCACTTCGGGTAGGCGAGCACGTCCTTGCGGATCTGGTCCGACAGGATCTCCGCCCCTCCTCCCGGGATCGACATGAGCCCGGCGGCCTTCAGGCGGGCGATCACGTCGTAGAAGCTCATCCGCTCTTTCTTGGCGATGAACTTGACCTCGGGCGGCGAGAAGGCGTGGACGTGGACCGAGGGGTAGTTGGAGCGCAGGTAGCGCAGCAGATCCTCGTAGTACGAGATCGGCAGGTCCGGATGGACGCCGCCCTGCATCAGGATGCCCGTGCCGTTGAGCGCGATCGTCTCCTCGACCTTGCGTCCGATCTCCTCGTTGGGCAGGAGGTACCCTTCCGGGTCCCCCGGCTCGCGGTAGAAGGCGCAGAACCGGCACTTGTACACGCAGACGTTCGTGTAGTTGATGTTCCGGTCGACGTTGTAGGTGGCCACGGCCGAATCGTTGAAGCGGTTCCGCACCTCGTGCGCCGCCAGACCGATCTCGAGGAGATCGCCATCGAGCAGCAGCGTGTGGGCATCGCCTGCCGAGATTCGGCAGCCGGCCAGGGCATCGTCGAGGATCTGGGTGACGGGGCGTCCGGACGGTTCGAGGTTCATGGCAGACGCAAGTCTATCATTCGAGGAACTCGAGAGGCCTCGGCTCGAGGATCAGGCCGTGGGCGTGCGCCCGGCGGTAGAACTCCTCCAGGCCGGCGAGCTCCTCCTGTCTCAGGAAGTAGTGCAGGTTCTCCGTCAGGTACGAGCGCACCTCGGAGCTGTCCAGCCCCAGCTCGGCCGCGGCCTCCCGCGACAGGGTGTCGACCGAGGACAGGCCGTACCGCAGGCTGCTCTTGAAGTAGAAGGAGAGGTCGGGAAGGTCCACGCCGGGGCGCACCGCCCAGACGGCGAAGACGAAGGGGAGGCCCGTCAGAGCGCTCCACTCGGCCGCCAGGTCGATCACCTGGTACTTGTCCCTCTCGACTTTGAGGGCCGGGTCTCCGATCAGCAGCGCCGCGTCCGCTTCCGCGAGCATCCGCTCCGGGTCCGGCCGCTCGTGCACGTACTCGGGATGGATTCCGCGCTCCTGCAGGAGGATACGGAGCAGCGCGACCGACGTGCGGCTGTTCTGGTCCAGGGCGACCCGGCGGACCTGGTCCAGCGGACCCCGCGAGACGAGGATCACGCTCCTGACCTCGTGCCGCGAGGCGACACAGAGGTCCGGCAGGACCTTGAGACCGGGGATGCGCTGCACCTCGACGGACGGGATCAGACCGATGTCGAGGGCGCCCTGCCCCAGCAGCCGGGCCACCATCGCGGGGGGATGGTAGGACGGCGCGAAGAGGTCCGCGTGATGTCCTTTGAGGAAGCCCCAGGCAAGCGGCTTGCTGTTCAGGAAGTTGACGATCCCGACGCGCAGCTTGGGCAAGGGCTCCCCTACTTGGACATCGCGTTCAAGAAGTCCTGGTTGGTCTTGGCCTTCGAGAGCTTGTCGTGCAGCAGCTCCATGCTCTCGACCGTGGACAGCGGGTTCAGGACCTTGCGCAGGACCCACACCCGGTGCAGCTCGGTCTCCGGCATCAGGAGCTCTTCCTTGCGGGTACCCGACTTGTTGATGTCGATCGCCGGGAAGACGCGCTTGTCCACCAGCTTCCGGTCGAGATGGATCTCGCAGTTGCCGGTGCCCTTGAACTCCTCGAAGATGACGTCGTCCATGCGGCTGCCGGTGTCGACCAGGGCCGTGGCGATGATGGTCAGCGACCCGCCCTCTTCGATGTTGCGCGCGGCGCCGAAGAAGCGCTTCGGCCGGTGCAGCGCGTTGGC
>Ga0190265_10000048_pt1 | contig 143245 bp, 146 predicted proteins | sample Popmic124T_FD_133135 | JGI IMG/M metagenome (GOLD analysis project Ga0190265, IMG submission 133135) | Populus adjacent soil microbial communities from riparian zone of Indian Creek, Utah, USA - 124 T | ecosystem: Environmental > Terrestrial > Soil > Riparian zone | place: USA: Utah... | reverse complement strand
TCGGGCAGCATGGCGCTCGAATCGCTGCGGACGCGGCGCGCCGCGGTTTCGATCGCGGGCTCGGGCGATGTCGCGCTTCACGCCAGCGAGGCCGTGAGCGCCTCGATCCTGGGCTCGGGCGACATCAACGTCGCCGGCGGCGCGCGCTGCACCGTCTCCAAGCTCGGCTCGGGCGACGTCCATTGCGGCTAGCGCGCTTCTTCATTGACGCGTGAGGATTTGGCGCCATGGTCCCGACATGATCAGGATCAAGGCTGCCCCCCGGTTTCTCGCCGCCGGTTTCTTCGCCGCCGGCCTCCTTGCCGCCGCGCCCGCCGCCGCCGCAGAACGCCGCTTCTCGATAACGGATTTCGACCGGGTGACGGTCGAAGGGCCGTTCCAGGTCCGCCTGATCGTCGGCCGGCCGTCCACGGCTTTGGTTAGGGGCGCGCAGGCGGGCATGGACCGGGTGACCGTCGACAGCCAGGGCCAGACCCTGCGCATCCGCCGCAACCGCAACGCCTGGGGTGGCGGCGATGCCGCCGAGTCCGAGCCGGTGGTGATCGAGCTGACCACCCGAAGCTTGCGCTCGCTCCGCCTGATCGGCCCCGCCCGGATCGAGGTCGAGGGCGCCGGCGGACTCAATCTCGAATTCAGCCTCGAAGGCAGCGGCAGCCTGCGCGCCACCGGCGTTGCGGCGGACAATCTCACGCTCGCCCTGCTCGGCGCCGGCAGGCTCGAAATCGCCGGCACCGCCAAGCGGCTGCGCGCCGACTTCCAGGGCAGCGGCGAGGTCGCCGGCACCGGCCTCGCGGTTCAGGACGCGACCGTCACCACCAATACGACCGGGAGCGTCGCGCTGACCGTGAACGGGCCCGCGGCGGTCAACGCCAACGGGCTCGGCGACGTCCGAATCCTCGGCCGCCCCGCCTGCACGGTGCGCGGCATCGGCGCCGCGCAGGTGAGCTGTTCAAATCAGCGCCAGGACCGCTAGCTTTCCGGCCAGATCGGGCGGCAGCGCCTCCACGCCGCCTTCGCCCTCGCCAATGTCGGGCGGCGCGTCGGCCTCGGCCAGGTAGCGCCAGCCCTGGTGGCCGCGCTTGGCCAGAGCGCGCACCGTGACCAGCTCGGGATCGAGCCGGATGATGGTCTTGCGGTCGGACGTCCTGGTGTCGAAGCCCAATATGGTCTGGCGCGCCGCGATCCTCTGCTTGACGATCCAGTAGAGCGAGCCGCCGACCAGTTCGTCGGCGCGGGTCGGGCGGAATCGGGTGAGGACCGGCACCGCGCCGTCGCGGATCCGCGCCTCGAGCCGCCGCTTCAGCGTCTCGACGCTCGCGCAGCTGACCGCGACCTTGCTCATGTGGAGGGGCATGGCTTGGAGATGGGGCTCGGGCCGGCCGGATCAAGCGCTCAGCCGACCAGCCCGGTCGCGACGGCGAGGCCGAGGAAGGCGAAGAAGCCCATCGAATCGGTGATCATGGTCACGAACACCGACGAGGATACGGCCGGATCCTGGCCGGCCCGCTCGAGCAGCACCGGCACGACCACGCCCGAAAGGCCGGCGATCATGATGTTGATCATCATCGCCGCCGCGATCACCGCGCCCAATTGCGGGCTTGCGAAGGCGAGGCCGGCGCCGATGCCGAGCAGCAGGGCGATGGTGACTCCATTGAGCAGGGCCACCGAAATCTCGCGCCAGATCGTCCGCACCGTGTTCGATCGGGTCAGCTGGTTCATCGCCAGCGCGCGCACCGACACCGCCATCGTCTGGGTACCGGCATTGCCGCCGATCGACGCGACGATCGGCATCAGCACGGCAAGCGCGACCATCTCCTCGATCGCCGCTCCGAACATGAAGATGATGGTCGACGCGACGAGCGCGGTCACCAGGTTCGCGGCAAGCCAGCGCACCCGCGCCTTGTAGCTGTCGCGCACCGGCTCGTTGATGTCGCCCTCGACGCCGGCGCCGGAGAGCAGGAGAGCGTCCTCGCTCGCTTCCTCCTGGATGATGTGGACGATGTCGTCGACCGTGATCATTCCGACCAGCCGGCCCGCCGGATCGACGACCGCCGCCGAGATCAGGGCGTATTTCTGGAAGCGCAGCGCGACCTCCTCCTGGTCCATCTCGGCCGGGATCAGGGTCTGCTCGCGCTTCATCACGTCGGCGACCGCGATCCGCCGCGGCGTGCGCAGGATCCAGGACAGCAGGCAGGTGCCGATCGGGCGGTGCGCCGGATCGACCACGAAGACCTCCCAGAAATCGGTCGTCATCTCGTCGCCGGCGCGCAGGAAATCGATGACCTGGCCGACCGTCCAATGTTCGGGCACGGCGACCGCGTCACGCCGCATCAGCCGGCCCGCGGTTTCCTCCGGGTAGGAGAGCGCTTCCTCGATCGCGGCGCGGTCGTCGGGATCGAGCGCGCGCAGCACGGCGCGCTGCTCCTCCTCCTCCATGTCCTCGATGATCGCGACCGCGTCGTCGGTTTCGAGTTCGCCGGCGATCTCGGCGACTTGGTGCGGCTCGAGCGCGTCGATCAGCTCCTCGCGCACCCAGTCGTTCATCTCGGCCAGGACGTCGCCGTCGAGCAGCTCGGCCAGAGCGGCGGCCAGAGCGCGGCGATCGTCGCGGTCGACCAGCTCGAACAGATCGGCGACGTCGGCCGGGTGGAGCGGATCGACCAGGCCGCGCGCGCCCTCGACGTCGCCGGCCTCGACCCGGGCCATGACCTCGCTGACGAATTCCGGCTTCAGCCGGTCGTCCGCGTCGTGGCGGCTTTCGGGCGCGAGCGTCTCGGTCGCGGGGGTTTCGAGGTCGCCGTCGCTCATCCCGCCCTCCTTGGTTCGCCGCGCTTCGCCCGCGCGCTTCCTAGGCCGGGGCGCTTGCCCTGTCGATACGCCCGGCCTAAGCCGCGCGCCGACCCCCAAGTGCGGAGAGCGACATGGCCGACCAGCAGAACGATCTCGTCCTCAACCTCGACAGCGGCGGCGACGTCGTCATCCGGCTTCGCGCGGATCTCGCGCCGCAGCATGTCGCCCGGATCAGGGAGCTGGTCGCCGAGGGCTTTTACGACGACGTCGTCTTCCACCGCGTGATCGACGGCTTCATGGCGCAGGGCGGCGATCCGACCGGCAGCGGCACCGGCGGCTCGGACCGGCCCGATCTGCCCGCCGAGTTCAGCGCCCAGCCGCATGTGCGCGGCACCGCCTCGATGGCGCGGGCGATGAACCCCGACAGCGCCAACAGCCAGTTCTTCATCTGCCTCGACGATTGCGGCTTCCTCGACCGGCAATATACGGTGTGGGGCGAAGTCGTCGAAGGCATGGAGCATGTCGACGCGCTCCCCAAAGGCGAGCCGCCGCGCCAGCCCGGCCGGATCGTCAAGGCATCGCTGAGGGATTGACGGCGTGACCCGCACGGTCACGCTGATCACCGGCGCATCTTCGGGCCTCGGCGCCGAGTTCGCGCGCCAGTGCGCGGCCCGCGGCGAGGCGCTGGTGCTGGTCGCCCGCCGCCGCGACCGGCTCGACGCGCTGGCGGCCGGGCTCGGCGCCAGGGCGCATGTCTTTCCGATGGACCTGTCGGAGCGCGATTCCGCGATCAGCCTGATCGAGGCGCTGGCGGCCGAGGGGCTGCGAGTCGACAGGCTGATCAACAATGCCGGCTTCGGCCTCGCCGGCCGGTTCGCCGATCTCCCGCTCGACCGCCAGAGCGGGATGATCGACCTCAACGTCCGGACCCTGGTCGAGCTGTGCCATCTGGTCCTGCCGGCGATGCGCGCCGCCGGCGCCGGGGCGATCCTCAACGTCGCCTCGACCGCCGCCTTCCAGGCCGGGCCGAACATGGCGGTCTATTATGCCAGCAAGGCTTTCGTCCTTTCCTTCACCGAGGCGCTCCACCAGGAATTGCAGGGAAGCGGGATCAAGGTGACGGCGCTTTGCCCCGGCCCGACCGAGAGCGAGTTCGGCGAGGTGGCCGGCTCGAAAAGCCCGTTGCTCGAGAAGATCAAGGGTCCGGCCGGTCCTGTCGTCCGCGCCGGCCTGAAGGGCCTCGAGCGCAACAAGGCGATCGTCATTCCGGGCATGCCCAACAAGATCACCGCCCAGATCAACCGGGTCGTCCCCCGCGCCCTCGTCCGCCGAGCGGTCGGGCGGATCAAGGTCTGACCGGCGCGACCACAGATTCGAGTAGCCAATCGTGGAAGATTCTGACCGGCCGCCGCCCCAGCGCGGAGCGGCGGCAGGCGAACCAATAGGCGTAGGGGCTCTCGACCGCGATATCGAACAGCCGCGACAGGCGCCGGTCGTGGGCGCCTTCGAGGTGCATTTCGAACATGAAGGCGACGCCGAGGCCCTGGGCGGCGGCGTCGAGGATGAGCTGGCCCGAATCGAAATGGTCCACGGCGGCGGGCTCGAGGCCGGGCAGGCCGACCGCCTCGCGCCAGTAATAGAAGGCGTCGGGCAAATCGCGGTGGAGGAGGACGGTGGCGCCGGCCAGCTCTTCGGGCCGCTTAAGCCCCGCCGTCCCGCCTCCGCCGATGGCGACGACCCGGTTCGACCCCAGCTTGACGGCGTAGAGCGACGGATCGACCTCGCGGGTCAATGTGATCGCCGCGTCGAGCCCCTCGTCGAGCCGGGCCAGCGCGTGCGGCCTGGTGTCGATGTCGATGTGGAGATCGGGGTGCAGCGCCCGGAGCGCGCCGAGCCGCGGCATCAGCCGGTAGGAGGCGAACAGGGGAAGAACGGCGAGCTTCAGCCGCATCAGCTCGGCCTGGCCGGCGGCGCGCTCCATGGCGTGGCCCAGCTCCTCGATCGCCGGCCCGATCTCGGCCAGCAATTGCGCGCCTTCCGGGTTGAGCTGGACCGCCTGGTGGCGCCGCTCGAACAAAGGCCGGCCGACATGGCGCTCGAGCGACTGGATTCGCCGCGACAAGGCCGGCGAGGACAAAGCGAGCGATTCCGCCGCGGCCTTGACCGAGCCGAGCCGGGCGGTGTGGACGAAGGCCTCGACGGCGGTCAAAGGCGGCAGCCTCTTCATCGCGCCGGGGCCTTGGCCATGGCTCTAATTGGTGCGGCGCACATCGGGCTTTCTCCCGCCATATGACGGAAATGCGTCAATCCTTGCATGCAATAAATGCATCTGTACCTGCTTTCTTCGCACTTGCACAAAAACTGTGCAAGCGCAAAAACGGCTTTGCCTTTTCAGGCATCCTCTCCAAAAACCTTTCAGGGTCGGCCCCCGGGCCGGCCCTTTTTTTGCGTACTCTCGAATGGCCGGTCCCGGTTCGGTGGAAGATCCGTCGGCATGGAATGCGGCAATCGACGCAACGCCGGCGTCCGCTCTTGGCCGAAAGCGGTCAGGCGGCTTTGGAGCAAGAGTCTGCGGAAACGGCCATTGGGCTCCAATCGTTGCGGCCACCAAAAGCGTCTCGCCAATGGGGCGGATCATCGGGTCCGCTAGGATGACCTGGCCCTGCGACAGCAACCGAGACGTGAATCGCTTTCCACCCTCCTTAGGGACGGATCGCTGGCTGCGGCCGATTGATTTCAGTCGTCGGGATCCGCCAGCGCTCGCGGTTCGAGCCAACTGGCGATCCAAGTAGGCAAGAGCATACTGACACCTTGAATCCCGAAGCCGAGATTGAACCAGTCCATAAACTGCGGGTGCCAAAGCCATGGAACGCGTGCGCTAGCCATGTAGAAGCAACCAAGCGAAAACATCATGGCGAGCACGACGCCCGAGGTGGCGTGCGCGCGCGCCTTCAACATGAGTTCGCGCTCATCCAGCGGCCGGTTCACGGTCGCCGTGAATCGAGGTCCCAAAGCGCGAAGAAAGGCGGCGGCGAGGATCGCGCCATAGAAGATCAGCCATCCGATCAGAAAATCGGCGGCGATCCCTGTTCCGGCCCTCGCCATCAGCACGAAGCCGAGGATCATGGACGCGATTACCAATACCGGTGCCCAGCGAAAGCTTCGCGGCCGCATTTTCATGAAGATGACCTTGTCGAGCCGCGTCGCATATATGAGGCGGTCCATTTTCTCGAGCAGGGTCATGAGGGTTGGTCTCCGGCCGCGGCGGCGCGGCGTAACGTGTCTGCGACTGATTCGAAGGGACGGAAGGAAAACAGGAGCTCGACCGGCACGCCGAAATAAGCGGCGATTTTCATCGCGAGCTCGAGGCTGGGCTTGTAGTCGCCTCGCTCGAGATAGCCGATCGTCTGGTTGTTCACGCCCACCGCCTCTGCGAGCTCGCGGCGGGACACGCCGCGTTCGGCTCGAAAGACAGCGATGCGATTATATAGATTCATCACAAGATCGTCTCGACTTCATATCAATACATTGTGCTTACACAATGGATAGGGGGCGGGTCAACGCATTTTGGTGCCCAGGCTGAGGGAAAATGAGACGCGCTTTCCCGCCCGCCGCCAAAGCCTGTCCATCATCTGACGCCAAACACTCAAACTTGCCCACCCGACTCGCTGGATGGACGGCCGACAACCATCGATTTGCTGATTCGGTCGGAGAGCCTGGACGGGCGGCAGGCACGCTGACGTCGGCTTTCGGACCTGGTGAATGAAGCTTCGAAGGGCCAGGATGGGCGCGAAGCGGGCAATATCCGGGTCGGCTGCAAGCGTTTGCGGATGGCCGAGAGCCCACCTTGCCTTTCACGTCTTCGCGCCTTCGCGTGAGCCAAGTCGCCAGCCTCGCCGCAGGCGCGGCCGCCTGAATCAGATCTCACGCAAAGACGCCAGGGTGAAGGGCCTGCCACGCCGCTCCCGGCCGCGGCTCCATTTTTTGAACCCGGTGTTGGCCGATCCGTTCGCCCTCCCTATGTGAGGCGCTTCCTCTGGAGATGGACAGCCGATGGCCGATGAAGAACGCAAGCTGAAGCGCCTCCAGGTCGCGACCATGCGGCCCGAGGATAGCGGCCGCGGCATTGCCCGCCTGCCGCGCGCGATGTTGGCGGAACTCGGCCTCGCCGAGGGCGACGTCATCGAGCTTTCGGGCAAGCGCACCACCCCCGCCCGCGCCGTCGGCCCGTACCCTGAGGACGAGGGGCTGGAGATCATCCGCCTCGACGGCCTCCAGCGCGCCAATGCCGAGATCGGCTCGGGCGATTTCATCGAGGTCCGCAAGGCCGATTCGAAGCCGGCCAGCCGGGTCGTCTTCGCGCCGGCGCAGAAGAACCTGCGGCTTCAGGGCTCGGCCCAGGCGCTGAAGCGCAGCTTCGGGATGAAGCCGCTGACCGCCGGCGACGTCGTCGCCACCACCGGCCAGCAACAGGTGCCGCGCGGCGACATCCCGCCCGAATTGCGCCAGATGCTGACCGCCCCCGCCTTCGCGCTTCAGGAAATCCGCCTGGTCGTCGTCTCGACCGCACCCAAGGGCATCGTCCATATCGACGCCAATAGCGAGATCGAGCTTCGCCCCGAATATACCGAGGCCAAGGAGAAGCGCCGCGCCGACGTCACATACGACGATCTCGGCGGCATGGGCACGACCATCGACCAGCTGCGCGAGATGGTCGAGCTGCCGCTCCGCTACCCCGAGATCTTCGAGCGGCTCGGAGTCGATCCGCCCAAGGGCGTTCTTCTCCACGGCCCGCCCGGCACCGGCAAGACCCGCCTCGCGCGCGCCGTCGCCAATGAAAGCGACGCCAATTTCTTCCACATTGCCGGCCCCGAAATCATGGGCTCGGCTTATGGCGAGAGCGAGAAGAAGCTGCGCGAATTGTTCGAGGCTGCGGGCCAGGCCGCGCCCTCGATCATCTTCATCGACGAGATCGATTCGATCGCGCCCAAGCGCGGCCAGGTCCAGGGCGAAACCGAAAAGAGGCTGGTCGCCCAGCTTCTCTCCTTGCTCGACGGCCTCGAGCCCCGGCAGAATCTGGTCGTCATCGCCGCCACCAACCGGCCCGAGGCGATCGATGAGGCGCTTCGCCGGCCCGGCCGCTTCGACCGCGAGATCGTGATCGGCGTGCCCGACGAAACCGGGCGCCGCGAGATCCTCGGCATCCACACCCGCGGCATGCCGCTGGCGGAGGGGGTCGACGTGCCGGGCCTCGCCCGCCAGACCTACGGCTTCGTCGGCGCCGATCTCGCCGCGCTCGTCCGGGAGGCGGCGATCGAGGCGGTGCGCCGGATCATGCCGAAGCTCAATCTCGAGGAAGGCACGATCCCGCCCGAAGTGCTCGACACATTGTCGGTCACCCGCAAGGATTTCGAGGAGGCGCTGAAGCGGGTCCAGCCGTCGGCGATGCGCGAGGTGATGGTCCAGGCGCCCAATATCGGCTGGGACGATATCGGCGGCGTCGACGAAGCGCGCGAGCGGCTTCGCGAAGGGGTCGAGCTGCCCTTGAAGCATCCCGACAGCTTCCGCCGGCTCGGCATCCGCCCGGCCAAGGGCTTCCTGCTTTACGGCCCGCCGGGGACCGGCAAGACGCTGCTTGCGAAAGCGACGGCGCGCGAGGCGGAGGCCAATTTCATCGCCACCAAATCGTCCGATCTCCTCTCCAAATGGTATGGCGAGAGCGAGCAGCAGATCGCCCGCCTCTTCGCCCGCGCCCGCCAGGTCGCGCCGACCGTCATCTTCATCGACGAGCTCGACAGCCTGGTGCCGGCGCGCGGCGGCTCGATGGGCGAGCCGCAAGTGACCGAGCGCGTCGTCAACACCATCCTCGCCGAGATGGACGGCCTCGAGGAACTGCAGTCCGTCGTCGTCATCGGCGCCACCAACCGGCCCAATCTGATCGACCCGGCCCTGCTGCGGCCGGGCCGCTTCGACGAACTGATCTATGTCCGCGTGCCCGACGCCGCTGGCCGCCGCCACATCCTCGGCATCCACACCAAGGCGATGCCGCTCGCCAAGGACGTCGATCTCGATTCGCTGGCCGAGCGCGCCGACCGCTTCACCGGCGCAGACCTCGAGGATCTCGTCCGCCGCGCCGGCATGTTCGCGCTTCGCGGCTCGATCGGCGCCGAGCGGGTCGGAATGGCCGAGTTCGAGCGGGCGCTCGAGGAGACGCGGCCGTCGGTGACGCCCGAGATGGAAAATGAATATGAGCAGATCGAGGCGAGCCTGAAGCAGGACGCGCGCAGCGCCAGCGGCGGCATCGGCTTCATCGCGCCGGGCATGCTCACGCCGAGGGGGCCGAAGGGCTGAAGCCGAGCCACGTCCAGACGGCCAGAGCCAGCATCAGGGCGCCGGTCGCGAAGAAGGGCAGTTCGAGCCCGGCCATGTAGAGCGCGACGCCGAGCGCCGGTCCGGCGACGAAAGCGATGCCGTTGACCGAGGTGACCTGCCCCGCCACCGCATTCTGCTCGTCCTGCCCGACCGCAAGCGAGGCGCCGCTGGTGAAGCCGGGACGGAACAGGCCGAAGCCCAATGAGGTCAGAACGAAGCCGAGGGTCAGCCCGTAGGCGTCGCCGGCGAGGCCGATCACCACCGCGCCGGCGGCGGCGACCAGCGCGCCCCACAGGACCAGCTCGCGCGGGCTCAGAGCCATTTGCGGGATCAGCCACCATTGAGCGAGCAGGGTCGAGGCGGCGCCTGCCATCAGCACGACCGCGATCCAGTGCTGCGACTGATCGAGCGGCAGCGACAGCCTGTCGATGATCATGAAGCCGATCACGCCGAGGATGATGGCATGGCCGTGGCCGCCGACGATCCCGATCAGATGCCAGGGCAATACCCGCTCGTCGCGCCAGCGCAACGGCGGCGCGGCGCTTTCCGGATCCTCCGCGGCGAGCGGCGCGGAGCCGCTGCCGAGGACCGGATAGGCGGCGATCGCGCCCCTTGCGGCGCGCTTCGGCGTGTCGTCGGGGAGGCGAAGGACGAGCAGGGCGAGCACGATCGCGCCGATCCCGGCGAAGGCGATGAGCGGCGAGGCGAGCCCCAGCGGCGGGAAGATGAACAAAGGTGCGATCGCCGGGCCGATGACGGTGCCGAGCCCGAAGGAGGAGGACAAGGCCGCGATCGCGTTGGTCCGCTCCTCCCCTTCCGTCCGCGCCGCGATATAGGCTTGGACCGCGGGCGGCGCGGCCGACCCGAATGCACCGTAGACGGTGCGGCCGAGCATGAAGATGGTGAAGACCAGCATTCCGCCGGCATAACCGGCCAGCCCGGCCGCCAGCGCCACCCCGCAGATCAGCATCGAGACGATGAAGCCGTAGAGGCCGAGGCGCATCAGCGCGCGCCGCCCGCGGCGGTCGGCGCGGCGCGCCCAGACCGGCGCCATCACCACCCAAAGGACCGCCGACAGCGAGAAGGCGACCGCCACCCAGATGTCGGCGACCTCGAGCTCGCGCCCGATCGCGGGCAGCAGCGACTGCATCGCGGTGTTGCCGGCGGCCGCGACCAGCATCACTGAGAAGAGCAATGCGAATCGGCCGCGCGAGAGGCCGAAGCCATTCATCCGGGCCGCCTTTTCGGGCCGGTCAGCCGCCCCGCCCTAAGGGCGCGGGGCGCTTGCGGCTTGCCAAGCGCGCGCCGATTTGCCAACGCACCCCCTTTGCCCGAACTATTGGAAATCAACATGTCGGCATCCTGGGACGAAGCACGGAGAGACAGCCGGCTCGCACGCAGCGCGGGCGGCGGCCCCCTCTGGCATTTCCTGCGCGGCTTCATCAAGCATCCGGTGATGGTCGGCTCGGTGATTCCCTCGTCGCGGGCGACGATCGACAAGATGCTTGCGCCCGTCGATTGGGCGAATTGCAAATTGTTCGTTGAATATGGCCCCGGGGTCGGCACCTTCACCGAGCATATCCTCCAGCGCATGGCGCCCGACGCGACCCTGATCGCGATCGACACCAACGAGGATTTCACCAAATATCTCACTCGCAAATTCCACGACAGCCGGCTTCGCGCGGTGACCGGATCGGCCGCCGACGTCCGCCAGATCATCGCCGATTGCGGCTTCGCCCACGCCGATTATGTCCTCTCCGGCCTGCCCTTCTCGACCCTGCCGCCCGGCATCGGCCCGAAGATCGCCGAGGAAACCTACGAGGCCCTGCGCCCCGGCGGTGCCTTCCTGGTCTACCAGTTCAAGGCCAAGGTCCGCGATTTCATGGCGCCCCATTTCAATCGGATCGACAAGGGCTTCGAATGGGCCAACGTGCCCCCCTGCCACCTGTTCTGGGGCTATAAGGACTGACGACCCCGACAGGTCGTCATCCCGGCGCAGGCCGGATCTCGTGGAAACCACCGAGACTTGACCGTATGAAACCCCGGCCTTCAGCCTCCGGCTGAAGTTTATCCTGAGCGCCTGCCTTGCAGGCAGTCGAAGGGCCGGGGTGACGGATTATCCCCCGGCCTTGCGCCGGCCGAAGCTGATCTTCTTGCGGAAGTTCAGCCGCCGCGACAGATTATAGTCCGCGGTCGCGACCAGGAAATAGCCGAACCCCCATTGCAGCCGGTTCCACCAGGTCATGTTCGCCCGGTGCGCCTCGGGCGTGATCCGCTTGCTGTCCGCGACCTCGCCGTCGACGAACCGCCGCATCATCGCGGCGAAGCCGGCATCCTCGACCCGGAGCATCATTTCAAGGTTGAGATAGAGGCTCCTCAGGTCGAAATTGGCGGAGCCGATATGGACGACGTCGTCGATCACGATCAGCTTCGAATGGAGCTTGGTCGGCTGATATTCGTAAATTTCGGCGCCGCGCTTCAGCAGCCGCCAGTAGAAGAAGCGCGCCGCCCCGACCGCCCATTGATGATCGAGCCTGGCCGGCGTCACGATCCGCGCCCGCCCGCGCTGGGCGATCCTGAACAGGCGGCGCATCATCGACAGGCTCGGCGCGAAATAGGCCGAGATGATGTCGATCCGGGTCGCCTTCATCATGTCGTTCTTGACCGACCGGGCCCACGGGCTGAGCCGCCGGGTCGGCCCGCCGAACAGCCAGTGGATGGAGCCGTCGCGCACGCTGCTCCTGAACAACGTCCGGCGAAGCCGCCGGATCGAGGCGGCGGGCTGCTCGGCCCAGGCGAAGACCGCCTCGAAATAATCGACGAGGCAGTGGACGCCGGGGCCGTCGACCTGCAGGCCGAGGTCCCGCCACGCGCCGGCCGCCACGGTTCCGAAATAATCGTCGGAGATGTTGAAGCCGCCGACGATCGCCTTCTCGCCGTCGGCCAGAGCGAGCTTCTGGTGGTTGCGGAGCAGATAGCGGCGCCCCCAGCGCGGAACGAACCGGCAGAAGCGCGCCTTCGCCTCGACCAGCGGGGTGAAGAACTCGCCCGCCACCGCTCCGAAGCCGTCGACCACCAGCGAAACCTGTACTCCGCGCTCCGCGGCCGCAACCAGAGCGTCGCGCACCCGCCGCCCCGCAACGTCGTTCTCCCAGATATAATAAAGGACGCGGAGCGACTCCCTGGCCCCGTCGATCAGCGCGATCAGCGCCTCCAGCCGCTCGGGCCCGTCGGGCAGCAGCGTCAGCCGGTTGCCCGCCACCTCCATCGGCACAATGTCGATCCCGCCCTCGCTCATCCTGCCCCGACGCCTAGACCCATGTCGGCAAGCTGGGAAGGCGAACGCGCTTGTTCTAGGGAAAGCCGGTGACCGTCGCCCGCCTGAGCCTCGCCGACTTCCGATCCTATGCCGACGCCTTGGTCGCGCCCGGGCCGGGCTTCGTCATCCTCACCGGCGAAAACGGCGCGGGAAAGACCAACGTGCTCGAAGCGGTGTCGCTGCTCTCGCCCGGGAGAGGATTGAGGGGCGCCGCCTTGAGCGAGATGGCGCGCAAGGGCGGCAATGGCGGTTTCGCGGTGGCGGCGCGGCTGGCGCCTTCGGCCGGAGGGGAAGGCGAGCTTGATATCGGGACCGGCGCCGCTGGGTTCGCGCCCGACCGCCGCCAGGTCCGAATCGATGGCGCCCCGGCCTCGGCCAATTCGCTGTCCGAATGGCTTTCCGTCCTCTGGCTCACCCCGGCCATGGACCGCCTGTTCGCCGATCCCGCCTCCGGGCGACGGCGCTTTCTCGACCGGCTGGTGCTGGCGCTCAGCCCCGGCCACGCCACCCACGCCGCCCGCTACGAAGCGGCGATGCGCGCGCGCAACAAATTGCTCGCGGAGGGCGCGCCCGACGCCGACTGGCTGACCGCGCTGGAAGCGCGAATGGCCGAACATGGCGCCGCCATCGCCGAGGCCCGCGCCGCCGCCGTCGCGGCGCTGGCCGAGCGGCTCGCCGCCGCTCCCGAAGGCCCCTTCGCCCGCGCCGCCATCGCCCTCGAAGGCGGCGCCGAGCCCGATCTCGCCCGCGCCCTCGCGGATGGCCGCGCCCGCGACGCGGCCGCCGGCCGCACCCTCGCCGGTCCGCACCGCGCCGACCTCATCGTCAGCCATTTGGGCAAAGGACAGCCCGCTTCGCTCTGCTCCACCGGCGAGCAGAAGGCGCTGCTGATCGGGCTGATCCTCGCCTTCGCGGACTTGGTCGCCGAACGCGCCGGCCGCCGCCCGATCCTGCTCCTCGACGAGATTGCCGCCCATCTCGACCCGTCCCGCCGGGCGGCCTTGTTCGCGCGGCTGGGCGAGGCGGGCGGCCAGGTGTGGATGACCGGGACCGAAGCGGACCTGTTCGCCGGAATCGGGCCGGAAGCGACTTGGCTGGCGGTCTGCGAGGGCGCGGTGCGACACACTTGAAGTCACCCCGGCGCAGGCTTGGGTCCGGGCCGATTCCGCCGCCCTTGCATGTCTCTGAATCCGCGTGGATTCCAGCCTTCGCGGGGATGACGGGAAAGGGCGTTTTTCCTTGGGTTTCGCCCGCCGATTCCCTATATCCTCGATATGGCAGAAACCCCCAATGAAAGCAGCTACGGCGCCGATTCCATCAAGGTGCTGAAAGGCCTCGACGCGGTCCGCAAGCGGCCCGGAATGTATATCGGCGATACCGACGACGGATCGGGCCTCCACCATATGGTGTTCGAGGTTTCCGACAATGCGATCGACGAGGCGCTGGCCGGCCATTGCGACCGCATTCTGATCACCCTGAACCCCGACGGATCGGTCAGCGTCGAGGACAATGGCCGCGGCATCCCGACCGGCATTCACGAGGAAGAGGGCGTGTCGGCGGCCGAGGTCATCATGACCCAGCTCCATGCCGGCGGCAAATTCGACAACACGTCGGACGACAATGCCTATAAGGTGTCGGGCGGCCTCCACGGGGTCGGCGTCAGCGTCGTCAACGCGCTCTCCGAGACGCTCGATCTCACGATCTGGCGCGACGGCGAGGAGCATCAGATGCGCTTCCGCCACGGCGATGCCGAGGCGCCGCTCCGAATCACCGGTCCGGCCCCGGCGGGGAAGAAGGGCACCAAGGTCACCTTCCTGCCCTCGCCCGAGACGTTCAAGATCGTCGAGTTCGATTTCGACACGCTCGAGCACCGTTTCCGCGAGCTCGCCTTCCTCAACAGCGGGGTCCGGCTGGTCCTCACCGACGCGAGGCACGAGGAGGAGAAGAGCATCGAGCTTTATTACGAAGGCGGGATCGGCGCTTTCGTCCGCTATCTCGACCGCGCCAAGACGCCGCTCATCCCCGATCCGATCTCGGTCACCGGCCAGCGCGACGAGGTCGGCATCGAAGTCGCGCTCGAATGGAACGATAGCTATTACGAGCAGGTCCTCGCCTTCACCAACAACATCCCGCAGCGCGACGGCGGCACCCACATGGCCGCCTTCCGAGCGGCGCTGACCCGGACGCTCAACAATTATGCCGACAAGTCCGGAATGATGAAGCGCGAGAAGGTCAGCCTGACCGGCGACGACATGCGCGAGGGGCTGACCGCGATCGTCTCGGTCAAATTGCCCGATCCCAAATTCGGCTCGCAGACCAAGGACAAATTGGTTTCGTCGGAAGTGCGCCAGCCGCTCGAAAGCCTGATGGCCGACAAGATGGCCGAATGGCTCGAGGAGAATCCCGGCCACGCCCGCACCATCATCCAGAAGATCATCGACGCCGCCGCCGCCCGCGAGGCCGCCCGCAAGGCGCGCGAGGCGAGCCGCAAGAGCGTGATGGGCATCGCCTCTCTGCCCGGCAAGCTCGCCGACTGCCAGGAGAAGGACCCTGCCAAGTCGGAGCTGTTCCTGGTCGAGGGCGACAGCGCCGGCGGCTCGGCCAAGCAGGGCCGCGACCGCCACGTCCAGGCGATCCTGCCCCTGAAAGGCAAGATCCTCAACGTCGAGCGCGCCCGTTTCGATCGCATGCTCTCGTCCAAGGAGGTCGGCACCCTCATTCAGGCGATGGGCACCGGCATCGGCCGCGACGATTTCGACATCGAGAAGCTGCGCTACCACAAGGTCATCATCATGACCGACGCGGACGTCGACGGCGCCCATATCCGGACGCTTCTGCTCACTTTCTTCTACCGGCAGATGCCCGACATCATCACCCGCGGGCACCTCTACATCGCCCAGCCGCCGCTCTACAAAGTCGCCAAGGGCCGCTCGGAGGTCTATCTCAAGGACAATAACGCCCTCGACGAATATCTGATCGACGCCGGCGTCGGCGCGATGCTGCTGGAAACCGCCGAAGGGCCGCGTTCGGGCGACGATCTGCGCGCGCTGGCCGAACATGCCCGGCGGATGCGCGCGCTCATGGCCTATATCCCGCGCCGCTACGATCCGGCGATGATCGAGGCGCTGGCCTTGTCCGGATCGCTCGATCCCAGGCTCGGCGACGCCCAGCGCGCCGAGGCGATCGCCCGCGCCGCCAAATGGCTCAACGCGGGCGACGAGGAAGGCCAGTGGACCGGCGAGATGGGCGCCGACGGCGACTATGTCCTGCGCCGGCTGTGGCGCGGAGTCACCGACCACCACGTCATCGATCACAAATTCCTGGTTTCCGCCGAAGCGCGCAAGCTGCACGGCCTCGCCATCGGCCAGGCCGAAACCTATGCCGGCGCCTCCCGCCTGGTTTCGGTCAAGGCGTCCGCTCAGGCGGCCGAAGCAGCCGACGCCGAGCCGGAGGCGGAGGTGGAGGAGGCGCATGAGGACGTCGTCCGCCGCGAGCAGCGGGCGCTCGATCCGCGCGGCAATCTGGTCACCCGCCCCACCCAATTGCTCGAGGCGATCCTCGCCGCCGGCCGCAAGGGCCTCGCCATCCAGCGCTACAAGGGCCTCGGCGAGATGAACGCCGACCAGCTCTGGGAGACCACCCTCGACCCGACCAACCGCGCCTTGCTGCAGGTCGAGGTCGCCCAGGCCGACGTCGCCGACGAGATCTTCACCCGCCTGATGGGCGACGTCGTCGAGCCCCGGCGCGAATTCATCCAGGAAAATGCGCTGAACGTGGCGAATCTGGACGTCTGATCGATGGCGCGGCGACCCACAGGCATAGGTCGGCAAGCCGATGATCCACCACTTATCCGTTTGACTCGTGCTGACGCTCGAACTCAACTTCTGTCGAGGATAGAAATCGGCAAAGGGATTTTGCCCACCTATGTCAATAGTGAGCGCGTACTTGAAGAAGCGAAGCGCAAATACTTCACATGGAACGACTATAACATTGAGCTGCTCACTCGCATGTTTACCAGTAAAAAATATGCTGACGAATACTCATTTTACATTGGCTCGTTGGTAGCGGGGCCGAGTCTCCTGAGTGAAAAGGTGAGGGGGCTGGAAAAAGACATTGCGGACAAGGTTCGCCGTCTTGAGTCCGTGGCAGAACGCCTTGATCTTATCGACGAGGAAGCGACGGAGTTATTACCCCAGTCCAGACCAGCCCTCGCCCAGCCCGCCCCCAGTCTCTCCAATCGAATTTTCTTGGTTCACGGACGCGATGAACAGATGAAAGAATCGGTGGCCCGTTTTCTGGAGAGGCTGGGCTTTGAAGCCATCATCCTTGCCGAAAAACCCAACCGAGGGCGGACGGTCATCGAGAAATTTGAGGAGGAATCTGACGTTGGTTTCGCGGTCGTTCTGCTGAGTCCTGATGATGTCGGAGGATTGGCTGGCGAGCCAAGCGGGCAGCAGAAGCGAGCGCGTCAGAACGTCATACTGGAATTGGGGTATTTTGCCGGGCGCCTTGGACGCGAGCGCGTCTGTGCGCTCAAAAAGGGGGACCTAGAGCTTCCTTCGGATTTTGTGGGCGTCGCCTATACCAATTTCGGGGGTGACGAAGGATGGAAGCTTAAGCTCGCACAAGAGCTTAGGGCCGCGGAGTATGATGTGGACTTCAATCGGATATGAACTTCTCTGACCATCAGCGGTGACACCGCGCTGGCATTGCGATGCAACACCACGGCCAATGCCTTTGCGGCGCGATCCATTTCGAATTTGAAACCGCGCGGCCGCTCGCTCCACGGGCCTGCAAATGCTCGTTCTGCCGCAAGCATGGCGCGCGCACCGTCACCGATCCGGAAGGTTCGACGGCGCTCACGCTCGGTTCGGAGACGATTCGCTACCGGTTCGGCTCGCGGGCGACCGACTTCCTGATCTGCGGCCGATGCGGGGTCTATGTCGGCGCGCTCGCCGAGTTGGACGGCCGGCACTACGTCACCCTCAACCTCAACGCCTTCGACGATCCCCGGCTCGACCTGGCGGCCGAGCCGGTTTCCTACGAGGGCGAGAGCGGCGAAGCGAAGGCGGAGCGGCGTCGTGCAGCCTGGACGCCGCTCCGCCCCGCCTGAGCGTCACCGCCCGGCGAACCTCTGCCGTTCGGCGCGCTCGGTGAGGCCGATGAACTCGCGCCTCCAGAAATTGCCGGCGCTTCCGCTCCGCCCGGCCAGCGCACGCACGTCGGCGAAGCCGAACCGGCCCATATTGGTATCGCCCCTGAGCAGCTGGCCGTAGGCGGCGACCGCGGCGGCGAAGGCGCTGTCGCCGGCCGGCGCGCGGGCGTTGCCGATCAGCCCGGCGCCGAGCGCCTGCTCGATCAGCCGCGACTGGCCCTCGCCGGGCAATTTGTAGCGCAGCCTGAGATGCGCCATCTGTCCGTTGCGGGCGCCCTGGGCCGGCGCGATCCGATTCTCGGCGAAATAGCGGCCGGGCAGCCAGCCCTGGCTCCCCGCCGGGACGATCTCGTAAAGCGCGGTCACTTGGTGGCCGGCGCCGATTTCGCCCGCATCGACAGAATCATTGCTGAAATCCTCCTCGCGCAGCGCCCTGTTCTCATAGCCGATCAGCCGATATTCGCTGACGAAGGCCGGGTTGAACTCGATCTGGATCTTCACGTCGTGGGCGATGGTGAACAGGGTCGAGGCGAGCTCCTCGTCGAGCACCTTGGAGGCTTCGCGCGGACTATCGATATAGGAATAATTGCCGTTCCCACGGTCGGCGACCTGCTCCATCATCGCCTCGTTATAATTGCCGGTGCCGAAGCCCAGGGTGGTAAGGGTGATGCCGCTCTCGCGCTCGCGCTCGACCATGTCGATCAGAGCCTCATTGTTCGTCACCCCGACGTTGAAGTCGCCGTCGGTGGCGAGGATGACTCGGTTGATGCCGCCCCGGATCATCGATTGCCGCGCCGTTCGATAGGCCAGAGCGATGCCCTGCGCGCCCGCGGTCGAGCCGCCGGCCTTAAGCCTCATCAGCGCCTCGTGGATCGCCTCGCGGTCCGCGGTCGGCTCGAGGACGACGCCGGCGGCGCCGGCATAGACGACGATCGAAACCCGGTCGCGCGGGTTCAGCCGCTCGGCGAGCAGCGCCAGCGAGCATTGCACCAGCGGCAATTTGTCGGGCTGGTCCATCGATCCGGAGACGTCGACCAGGAAGACCAGATTCGCCGCCGGCCGCCCCTGCCGCGGCAGATCGTAGCCGCGCAAGCCGACTCGAAGCAGCCGAGTGTTCGGGTTCCACGGCGTCGTCGTCATGTCGGTCGAAACCGAGAAGGGCCGGGCACGATCGCGCGGCGCGGGATAATCGTAGCGGAAATAATTGAGCATCTCCTCGGTCCGCACCGCCGCCTGCGGGGGCAAAGTGCCGGCGTTGAGCAGCCGCCGGACATTGGCGTAGGAGCCGGTGTCGACGTCGATCGAGAAGGTCGAAACCGGCGCGTCGGCGACCGCCTGAACCGCGGCGACGGCTTCGCCCTCATAGCGTTCGCGATTGTCGGGCGAGGGAATATAGGTCGGCGACCCCGGCCGCCGGACGCGCTGGCCGGTAACGGCGCGCGATTCGCCGCCGACGAAACCCTGCTGGAACTGCGGAAAGGCACGGCTTCGTCCGTCGGCCATCACCTGCTGCTGCGGCTGCGGCGCCCGCATCACCGGCGGCGGCGAGGGCTGCGGCGCATAGGCCGGGGCGTTGCCGGCGGATTGGCCGCGGCCGCGTCCAGCGCGATCGTCGCGATCGCCGAAGGCCTGGAGGAAGGGCGCGCAGCGCCGGTCCGGATCGTCGCGGGGCGGCACGGCCCTTCGGCCGCTCTGCATCGCTTCGGCCGGGGCCGGGGCGATCGGGGTTGGCGGGAGCCCGGTCAGGATCAGGGCCGTCATCGTCAGTAAGCCGAGAGCACGCATCTCCACCTCCTTGAACCTAAGGATGTGACATTATCACATGTCGGCGGCTGAACCGGCGATGAACTCGTTTCGGAAGGCTGTCGAACGGTCAGCCGCGCTTCAGCGCGCGCTGCACCCGCATCCTTTCCATCATGCCGAGCCGGTCGGCTCGCAGCCGCGCCACCACGCCCGGATCGAGCCGGAAGATCGCCTCGGCAAGGCCGCGCCGATCCTCGGGCGCGGCCGAGGCAAAGGCTGCGGTGATCTGGCGCAGGGGCTCGCGCCGGCTCCACAGCCGCCGCGCCTCTGCCGCGAACAGATCGTGAAGCGCAGCGCCGGAAAAATCGCGCTGGTCGGCGAGCAGCAGCGCGGCGCGGGCGGCGTCGCCGACCGTCCCGCCGGTGACCGGATGGACGAAGCCGCCGCGCAGGCCCAGCTTGGCGACTCGCGCGCCGCCAAGCCGCCAGAAGGCCGCGAAATCGCCGCCGGTCGGCAGCGGGCGGGCGGCAGAGCGCTCGGCGAGGACGGCCTCGGGCCGCCAGCCGCGGGCCGCGACATAGGCATCGAGCCGCGCCGGCGCCTGCTCGTCGGGCTGGCCGCGTTCGGACAGGGCCATGTCGGCGACCAGCAGGCGATCCTCGGCGAGCGGGATGCAGCGCATGAAGCGAAGACCTCCGGCCTGATCGCCATTGGCGTCGATCAGCACCGGCCGGTCCACCCGGTGCGGGGCCTTGAACCGATAGTCGCGCTCGAGGCCGGTTTCGTAGAGCAGCTCCAGAGTCGACAGATTGGCGGCGCCGCGCGCGTCGATCGCGCCCTGCGCCTTGATCGTCTCGCCGCCGTCGAGGACCAAGGCATCCTCGCGCACCGCGACCACCTTGGTGCCGAGCAGATAATGTCTGGGCTCGAGCGCGGCGACCATCTCGGCGTGCAAATCGGCGCCGTCGAAGCCGCTCTGGTCGGCCCTCAGCTTGCGGCTGAAGCCGGGGAAGGCGGCGTAATAGCCCGGCCAGCGCGCGGCGATCACCGGCGACAACAGGTCGCGGCCGTCGTCGTCGAGCTCGTCGTCGGCGAACAGGCGATAGCCCGCGCCGCCGAACCTTTCGCTCTCCTCGACGATCAGGAAGGGGATTTCGGGGCGGAAGCGCGCCAGCGCCAAGGCGGCCAGGCAGCCGGCCAGCCCGCCGCCCGCGATCAGAACCCCGTCTCGCCTTCCCCGCGCCATAAGCGCCCGCCTGTACCGCATTTCCAGGGGGGCGGCACCATCGCCGCGCCCGCGACGGCTCATTTTGGGACTGTCCGGAAGGCGGGCGCGGTCCTATAGGCACAAAGGGTGAACGACGATGCGAGTCCGCGTCAGCGCAAGATCATCCATGTCGACATGGACGCCTTCTACGCGTCGGTCGAACAGCGCGACGATCCGGCGCTCAGGGGCAGGCCGGTGGCGGTCGGCGGCCAGGTCCGCGGCGTGGTCGCGGCGGCGAGCTACGAGGCGCGCCGGTACGGCATCCGCTCCGCCATGCCTTCGGTCACCGCCAAGCGGCGCTGCCCCGACCTCGTCTTCGTCAAGCCGCGATTCGACGCCTATCGGGCGGTTTCCCACCAGATCAGGGCGATCTTCGCCGATTATACCGCGCTGATCGAGCCGCTGTCGCTCGACGAGGCCTATCTCGACGTCACCGAGGATCTGAAGGGGATCGGCGTCGCCACCCTGATCGCCGAGGAGATCCGGGCGCGGATCCGGGCCGAAACCGGGCTCACCGCATCGGCCGGCGTCTCCTACAACAAGTTCATCGCCAAATTGGCGTCGGACCAGAACAAGCCCGACGGCCTGTGCGTGGTAACGCCGGCGAGGGGCGAGGCGTTCGTCGCCGCGCTGCCGGTCAAGCGCTTCCACGGCATCGGCCCCAAGACCGCGGAGAAGATGGCGCGGCTCGGAATCGTCACCGGCGCCGATCTGCGCGCCCAGAGCCTCGCCTTCCTCACCCATAGTTTCGGCAGTTCGGGCGATTATTATTACAACCTGGCCCGCGGCATCTGCCACCGCCAGGTCAAGCCCAACCGCCCCTATAAATCGATCGGCGCCGAGGACACGTTCCTCGAGGACCTGACCGATGAGACGGCGCTGGTCGCCGAGCTCGACCGGATCAGCCGCACCGTCTGGCGCCGAATCGCCGAAAAGGAGATCGTTGGCCGGACGGTAACGCTCAAGGTCAAATATCGCGATTTCCAGATCCTGACCCGCGCCCGGAGCCTCGAGCGCGTCGTCGCCGGCCGGGAGGAATTCCTGGAGATCGGAATCGCCTTGCTGCGCACCCTGATGCCCGCCGCCAAGGGGATCAGGCTGCTCGGCCTGACCCTCTCGAACCTGACCGAAGGCGCGGACGCCGGGGCGGAGCCGGTGGAGCTGCAATTGCCGCTTTGAGCCGGGGGCTATCCGACGTACCGGTTCGCTCAGGCTGGCCGCATTCGGGGATCCATCGCCATGGCTTCGCGCTTCGAAATCCTGTTCGCCCTGCCGCTCGCGCTCCTCTTGCAGGCGCAAGGCGGGCCGCCGCCGGCCGCCGCCGACAGGGGCCTTTCCCATGGCACGATCCTCTTCGGCGAGCCCGTCGCAACCGATCTGGTGCGGCCGCGGGCAGTGCCGGTCCAGGTCGGCGCCGTCGTCGCCGAGCAAAGGGTCGAGATCATGGGCGCGCGCATGGCCCTGGACCGCCCGGTCACCATCGGCGCGCCGTTCAACTACGAGCTCTCGGGCGACAGCGCCCAGGTCCGCAAATATCGGACCGCGGCGGGGGACCGCTGGTGCTGGAGTGGGATTCCCGGCATTCGCTTCACCCCGCCCCGCGACGAGGCCGGCCGGATCTTCCCGGGAATCTGCCTTCTCGACTCCGACGGTGACGGCGCGTTCGAGGCGGTCCGAATGCTGGCTTATCCGCCTTCGACCGCGACTCGCGACGTCGCCATCGCGCCGGTCCGCCTGCGGGCGGCGCCCCCGGCCGACCCGCGCATGTCGCGGCGTCACGTCTTCCGCCGCCTGCGGATCGCCTCGGTATCCGCGTCCGACATCGTCCTCATTCTCGAATATGCCCAGCTGGCGACCGGCCGTACCGCGCCCGATTATGGAGAGGATCCGCCCAGCGAGTGGGTCGCGCTGGCGCGGCAGGCGGGCGCCTCCGCTTCGATCGCGGGCCTGATCCTGAGCGTCGAGCGCGGGTCGGCCGGGGAGCGGATCGCGGTCGTCGGCGCCTTCGCGCGCTGGGCGATGCTCGAGCAGGACGGCGCCGCCGTCCGGCTCGGCCCCTATTTCCTGGCGCCGCGCGAGGATTAAGCCGGGCGGACCTCGAACGTCCCGGTCGAGCTCGGCTTGAGCAAAGCGGCGCCCGGCAGTTCCGCGTCAAGCCAGTGCCGCCAATCGCCGCGCTCGATGATCGCGATCTGCCGCCCGTGACAAGGCGCCACGTCCGCCCGGGCTCGATGGTCAGCATGGTGCAGGCCTCGCCGACCTTGGCGTCGGTTCGCCAGATGCCGGCGATGCAAAAGACACCCTCGCCCGCCTTCGTGAACAGCCAGCGGTCCTTCCCGCGGCCCTTGCCCGCGATAGTTGAACACCGGCTTGCCGGTCGGCCCGGGCCAGCTCCGGCGCCGCTGGACGAGGTCGCAGGCGCTGGGTTCGTCGCGCGCCGGCCGATCGGGCCCGGCGCCTAGCCGACCGGTTGGTCTTCTTCGTCGTCGAAACAATCGGCGAGCAGGCAAACCCCGACTCCGATGGCGGCAATGCCGACGACGATCCAAAGGGTCGACACGCCCCCGGTCAGGTTCGAAACCCGGCGATCCCGATCGAGATTGGCGAGATCGAAGCTGGCGACGCGCGCGTTGCGCAATTCGCCCTGGCCGTTGAAGCGCAGGTCGGCGACGTTGACCGCGCGGGTCGCGGTCGTCCCGTCGAGCGCCGGCGCGCTTACGGTCCGGCCGAAGCCCAGCGTCAGGCCGTAACTGGCCCGCTGCCTGACCCGCTCGGTACCGAGCGGAACCCTGAGGTTCAGCGTCGCAGTCGCGCCGCGGGGCGCGTCGAAGCCGGCGAACCGATAGTCCTGCGCCAAAGCGGGCGCCGCGCTCATCAGGCAAAGGGCGGCCGACACGGTCGCGGAAACGAACTTCCTTACCATAACATCCCCCTTTCATCGCACCTTCCGGAACGGACAGGCGGAATTGCCATAGCATATTCGTGGCGGTTCCGGAACGAAAACGCGCCTTGAGGGGTTTCTGATGAGGGCTGCTAATTATTCCAGCGTGGAACAATTAGGCTATGGCTGCCCGCCGTCATCTGGGGCGCCGGCGAGAAATTCGGCGAGGATCGCGTCGAAGCGGCCCGGCTGGTCGAGCATGACGAAATGAAAGCTCGGCTCGACCGGCACGAAGCGCGTATCGGCGGCACCCGCATAGCTGCTCCGCATCAGGGCGCCGAAGCGCGCCTCCGTGGCGAACGGGTTCACCGCATAGACGATGGTGAGCGGGGTCCGCATCGCCGGCAGTTCCGGCCGCATGTCGGTGACCGCATCCTCGTACAGGACCCGCGCGACGACCCGCCGGTCGGACCGGACGCTGTCTTCGAGCAAAGCCGGGCGCGCCGCCTCATTTGCGACCAGCGAGGCGAGGACAAGGCTCTGGTGCGAGCGCCAATTCGCGTCGGTCGCTTCCTCGATCGCGTCGCGGAAGGTGGCGGCCGCGAGCGCGACTCCCTCCGGGCTCGAGTCGGGCCCGAGGAGCAGGCCGTAATAAGGCAAGGCATCGACGATCAGCGCTCGAGCGACATCGTCCGGGTGGCGCGCGGCCAGCATCAGCGCGATCAGCCCCCCGACCGAATGGCCGGCGACGAGGGGGCGCCCGAGCCGGTTGGCGGCGATATAGGCGTGAAGCTCGGCGACGACATTGTCCAGGATCGGCCCCTCCTCGCCATTGGGTCCGGCCGGCTCGCCGCCGAAGCCGGCGATCTGGAGCCGGTGGACCCGATAGCGTCCGCCAAGGCCCGCCACCGCCCGGTCCCAGACGCGGCGGCTCGAAGTCAGGCCCGGAATCAGGATCAGATCGGGACCCTCTCCTTCGACGGTCACGGAGAATCGGGTGGGCGGCACCGGCGCCTCCCCGGCGAACGCGACGGCGGGGAGAAAAGCGAGCAAGGCGGCGAGCGCGGCTTTCAAAATGGCGGTCTGCATGCGGTCAATCCCTGGAAAAAATGGCTTCGATCGGCAGGGCGAACAGCTCTGCGATCCTGAAGGCGAGCGGCAGGCTCGGATCGTAGCGACCGGTTTCGATCGCGTTGACGCTCTGGCGCGAAATGCCGAGCTGTTCGGCGAGATCGCTTTGGCTCCAGTCGCGTTCGGCGCGAAGCACCTTCAGCCGGTTCTTCACGCCCGCCACCGCGCGATCGCGCCGCCGACGCCGATCATCGCGAACCACAGGACGGTGACGTGATAGCCCGGCACGTGTTCGACCAGATCGAAATTCTCGAGGAAGCCCCAGATCGTGGCGATGGCGAGGGTCAGGCCGGTGGCGATCAGCACCTGCTTGACGAACAGGAAGCGCTGATATTCGTCGTCCGCCTCGACGATGAGCCGGAAGATCGCCCAGATCATGCCGATCACCGGAAGCGCGGGGAGGATGGCGAGCAGCCAGGCCCCGGCCCCGGTCGGCGCCCAGGGCTGCCGCATCGTCGCGAGCGCGCCGACCAGGACGCCCACATAGCACAGGCCGAAGCCGAGGATCCGGAAGCTGTAGCGGCGCATATAGGCGGGCATGGGCATGGCAAGGATCCTTGTCGTCCAGTCAAGCGACCTTTACAGTTCCCCGCTCCACCCTGTCAATGGTCCTTTACAGGCCCGCGCGCCCTTTCTTGAACCCGCCTTAAGGCCCCTCTATGGCCGGCTACCGACCCGCCCCGAGGAGCCGCGCCGCCAATGTCCGACATGTTCTCGATCACGCTGCCCGACGGATCGGTCCGCCAGGTCGAGCGCGGGACCACCCCGGCCGATATCGCCGCGGCGATCGGGCCCGGCCTCGCCAAGGCGGCGCTTGCGGCGCGGGTCAATGGCGAGGTCCGCGACATCGGCCGGCCGTTCGAGGAGGATAGCGCGCTCGCGCTGATCACGGCGCGCGACGAGGCGGACGCGCTGGAGCTCGCCCGCCACGATTTCGCCCACGTCCTCGCCGAGGCGGTCCAGAACCTTTATCCCGGCACTCAGATCACCTTCGGGCCCGCCACGGAAGACGGCTTCTATTACGATTTCGCGCCGACGGCGGAGCGCGGGCCGTTCACCGACGAGGACCTGCCCGTCATCGAGGCGGAGATGCGCCGCATCATCGCGGCCGACGAGAGGCTCGTCCGCGAGGTCTGGAGCCGTGACGACGTCCGCGCCTTCTTCGAGAAGCAGGGCGAGACGTTCAAGGCCGAATGGGTGATGGAGCTGCCCGCCGAGGAGACGATCACCATGTACCGCTCGGGCGGCTGGATGGACCTGTGCCGCGGCCCGCACCTCGCCTCGACCGGCAAGCTCGACCCGCAGGCGTTCAGGCTGACCCGCGTGTCGGGCGCCTATTGGCGCGGCGACCAGAACAATCCGCAGCTCAGCCGCATCTACGGCACCGGCTGGCTCAACAGGAAGCAACTCGACGCCCACCTCGTCCGGCTCGAGGAAGCGGCCAGGCGCGACCATCGCAAGATCGGCCAGGAGATGGACCTGTTCCACCTCCAGAGCGAGGCGCACGGCTCGGTCTTCTGGCATCCCAAGGGCTATCTCATCTGGCGCCAGCTGGAGGCCTATATGCGCCGCCGGCTCGACTCGGCCGGCTATGCCGAGGTGAAGACACCGCAGATCATGGACGCGCGCCAGTGGGAGGCGTCGGGCCATTGGGGCAAATATCGCGAGAACATGTTCGTCATCCCCGACGAGGTTCCCGGCACCGAGGACGACCAGCCGATCCTGTCGGGCAAGGCCGATCTGATGGCGCTCAAGCCGATGAACTGCCCGGCCCATATCCTGATCTTCCGCCAGGGCATCAAATCCTATCGCGACCTGCCGGTCCGCATGGCCGAATTCGGCTGCTGTCACCGCAACGAGCCGCACGGCGCGCTGCACGGCATATTGCGGGTCCGCCAGTTCACCCAGGACGACGCCCACATCTTCTGCCGCGAGGATCAGGTCGTCGAGGAAACCCGGCGCTTCTGCGACCTGCTCGATTCGATCTACAAGGATCTCGGTTTCGTCGATTATGCGATCAAGCTCGCCCTCCGGCCCGAGAAACGGCACGGCTCGGACGAAACCTGGGACAAAGCCGAGCAGGATCTGCGAGACGCGGTTCGCCTCGCCGGCCGCGACGGCCCGGAATATCAGTGGGAGGAGCTGCCGGGCGAAGGCGCCTTCTACAGCCCGAAGCTCGAATTCCACCTCAAGGACGCGATCGGCCGGACCTGGCAGGTCGGCACGCTCCAGCTCGATTACGTCATGCCCGAGCGGCTCGGCGCCTTTTACATCGGCGAGGATGGCGAAAAGCACGTGCCGGTGATGCTGCACCGGGCGATCCTCGGCACGTTCGAACGCTTCCTCGGCATCCTCATCGAGCATCATGCCGGCCGCTTCCCGCTGTGGCTGGCGCCAGTCCAGGCGGCGGTGGCGACGATCGTGTCCGACGCCGACGATTATGCTCGCGAGGTCGCGGCGGCCCTCGGCGCCGCGGGCCTGCGCGCCGAGCTCGACGTCCGCAACGAGAAGATCAACTACAAGGTGCGCGAGCACAGCCTGGCCAAGACTCCCTATTTGCTCGTCGTCGGCAAGCGCGAGGCCGAGGAGCGCAACGTCGCGCTGCGTCCGCTCGGCGCCGACGCCCGCCAGGAGGTGATCGGCCTGGACGCGCTGGTCGAGAGGCTGCGCGCGGAGGCGCTGCCGCCCGACCTTCGCGATTGACCGCCGCGCGGCGCGAAATGCGCCGTCTTTCAATCGCCGCACTTTTTCACTAGGTGGGGGACATCGCGGCTTCCGGCCTCGTCCAGCGGGGGCGAACCGGCCGCGATGCCCGTTCACGGCATCAGGAGAAACCAACATACGTCCGCCCATCAATCGGCGTCCAACCGCGCCCCCCCTTCACGGCCCCCGTTTCAACGAGTTCATCTCCGTGCCCAAAGTGCGCGTGATCGATGAGAATGGCGAGAATCTGGGCGTCCTGCTGACCGCCGAAGCCATCGAGCAAGCCGCGGAAGTGGGCCTCGACCTCGTCGAGGTTTCGCCCAACGCCGATCCGCCGGTGTGCAAGTTCCTCGACGTCGGCAAATATAAATATGAGGCCCAGAAAAAGGCCAACCTCGCCCGCAAGTCGCAAAAGACGCAGGAGATCAAGGAGATCAAGATGCGTCCGAACATCGACGACCACGATTATGATGTGAAGATGAAGAAGGTTTTCGGCTTCATCGACGAAGGCGACAAGGTGAAGATCACGCTGCGCTTCCGCGGCCGCGAGCTCGCCCATGGCGAGCTCGGCATGCGCCTCCTGCAGCGCGTCCAGACCGACGTCGCCGAAACCGCCAAGATCGAGCAGCATCCGCGGATGGAAGGCCGGCAGATGCTGATGGTGCTGGCTCCCAAATAAGCGCTCGCGCGGCCGATCGCGCGTCGGGAGGGGCCTCCTGCGCCTCTCCCGCCGGTACCGTGACCTCGGCCGCACCTTACGTAAGCGGCAATGGAAGCCAGCTTTCCGTAACGGCAGGCGAAGCCAATGGTTTCAGTTTGCAACTATTCTGTTGCGGATTTGCAATGACGGCCCCAAACCAACGGGAAACTGCGGTTTTTTCGCTGGCGAAAAGACCGCAATGGGGATAGCTCTCGCCCAAACAATAAAGAATTTTGGGGAGGGTTATGATGTCGAAGAGCTTTTGGCTGCTGTCCGCGGGCCTGACCGCTTTTGCCACCACCCCGGCCGTCGCACAGGACGAGCCGGCGACCACCGGGACAGAAGCCGCCGCCGTCCAGGACGGCGAGACTCAGGAATCCGAGCAGAATATCGTCGTCACCTCCCAGGGCCGCCGCCAGGTTCTCCAGGACGTGCCGCTCGCCGTCACCGCCGTCGGCGGCCAGCAGATGCAGAATTCGGGCGCGACCGACATCCGCCAACTGAACCAGCTCGCCCCGTCGCTGATGGTTTCGTCGACCGGCACCGAGGCGAACGGCTCGGCCCGTATCCGCGGCATCGGCACGGTCGGCGACAATCCCGGCCTCGAAAGCTCGGTCGCGGTGTTCATCGACGGCGTCTACCGCTCGCGCAGCGGCATCGGCCTCAACGAGCTCGGCGAAGTCGAGCGAGTCGAAGTGCTGCGCGGCCCGCAGGGCACCCTGTTCGGCCGCAACGCGTCCGCCGGCCTCATCCACGTCATCACCCGCCGTCCCGAATTCGAGTTCGGCGGCTATGGCGAGCTCAGCTACGGCAATTACAACCATATCCGCGCCGCCGGCGCGATCACCGGCCCGATCTCCGAGCAGCTCGCCTTCCGGCTCGACGCGATCTACACCCGCCGCGACGGCTTCTACGACGTCGTCAACGCCGCCGGCGGCACCGAATCCGAGGTCAACGACCGCGACCGCATCTTCACCCGGGCGCAATTGCTGCTCGAGCCGAACGACTCCCTGTCGATCCGCCTGATCGGCGACTTCTCGACCCGCAACGAATCCTGCTGCGGCGCCGTCTATGTCGGCACCGCCGAAACCTTCGACCCGACCCCCGGCGTCCCCGGCGATTTCAGCGTCCGCCAGCCCGGCGCCGGCGGCTCGGCCGACGGCAACCGCATCATCGACGTGCTGACCAGCCTGGGCGGCATCTTCCCGTCGCGCGGCGATCCCTATAATCGCCAGCTCGCGCTCACTCCCGGCACCACCTATGAAGGCGAAACCACCGATTGGGGCGTCTCGCTGCAGGCGGACTGGGACATCGCCGAGAATGTGCGGCTGGTGTCGATCACCGGCTTCCGCGACTATGTGTCTTATTCGCCGTCGGACACCGACTATAGCAATGTCGACATCCTCCGCCGCGACGACGACGACCAGGCGTTCCGCGACTTCCAGACCTTCACCCAGGAACTCCGCCTGCAGGGCTCGGCCTTCAACGGCGTGCTCGACTGGCTGGTCGGCGGCTATTTCGCCTCCGAGGAGCTGCACGTTCGCGACAATCTGCGCTTCGGCAGCCAGTATGGCGCCTTCGCGTCCTGCCGCCTCGTCGCCACAATCAGCCCCAATCCGCTGCTCCGCAATCCGGCGGCGCCGGGCTGCCTCGGCACCACGCCGCAGCCGCTGCTGGGGGGCGCCACGGGTCGACAGGCCTTCGGCGCCGGTTTCGGCGGGCTTGCCCCGCTCGTCCTGTCAGGCCTCGACCGGCTCAGCACCGTCAACAATGTCGGCGACAACGTGTCCAATTATTATCAGGACAGCACCAACTGGGCGATCTTCACGCACAACATCTTCAACATCACCGACAATTTCAGCCTCACCCTGGGCTTCCGCTACACCAACGAGAACAAGGATTTCTCCGCGGATTTCAACAACACGAACACGGCATGTCCGGCGCAACAGGCCGCCTTCTCGAGCTTCCTCACCGGCGGTGCGAACGCCGGGTTGGTGCCGGCGGCGGCCCAGCCCTTCCTGCAGGGCATCGTCAACCTCACCTGCCAGGGCAACAGTTCGAGCGCGCTCAACGCCCTCAACCTCAGCGACAGCCGCGACGAGAGCGAGTGGACGGGCACCGGCGTGCTCGCATTCAAGCCGACCAGCGACCTCCTGCTCTACGCCAGCTATTCGCGCGGCTATAAAGCGGGCGGCTTCAACCTCGACCGCTCGGCGCTCGGCCAACCGATCTTCGCGCCCAACGATCCGCGCCAGTTCGGCGGCCGCAATGCCGGCTTCAACACCGCCAACCTTCAGTTCGACCCGGAAACCGTCAACTCCTACGAGGCGGGCTTCAAATGGACCCGGCCGACCTTCACGCTCAATGTCGCCGCCTTCCGCCAGTCGTTCAGCAATTTCCAGCTGAACACGTTCAACGGCTCGGTCTTCCTCGTTCAGAACATCAACGGCTGCTCCAACCTGGTCGGCGGCAGCGGCACCGATCAGGATCCGGTCGGCGGCATCAATCCGGCCGGTTCGGGTGGCTGCACCACCGACGATGTCGGCTCGGGCGTGGTCACGAAGGGCGTCGAGATCGAAGTGGCCATCTACCCGCGCCGCGACCTGCAGTTCACCGCGGGCCTCACTGTGGCGGACACAAGCTATCGCGACGACCTGATCGGCCGCGATACCGGCACGCCGCTCGATCCGGCCCTGTTCCTGCTGCCGGGCGACAATCTGTCGAACGCGCCGGAAATCGTCGCCACCGCCTCGATGACCTGGACCCCGCGGCTCGGCAGTTCCGGGCTCACCGGTCTCGTCTATCTCGATGCCAGGATGACCGACGACTACAATACCGGCTCCGACCTCTTCCCCGAGAAGGAAGAGGATAGCTATGCCCTGTTCAACGCGCGCCTCGGCGTGCGCGGGCCGGCCCAGCGCTGGGCGATCGAGCTGTGGGCGCAGAACCTGTTCGACGAGGATTATTCGCAGGTCGCGTTCAACACGCCGTTCCAGGGCTCCAACTCGGTGGCCCATGTCACCAATTTCGGCTCTCCGAGCTTCTCGACCGCGAACCAGCTCTTCTCGGCCTTCCTCGCCGAGCCGCGCACCTTCGGGATCACCGGCCGCTTCCGCTTCTAGGCTGGAAGAGGTCGGTAACGGGCCCTCGCCAGCAATGGCGGGGGCCCTTTCTTATGGGGAGGAAGGAAGGGTGGGTCAGGCGGCCTTGCGGCCGCCCGCCGCAACCGGCCCACCGGCAGCCTTGAGCAGCCGCGCCTGCAGGGTCTTGAGCCGCGCCGCGCCTTCAATCTTCTCCCCATCAAGGCCGGTCAGGTAGAAGACGTCGACCGCGCGCTCGCCATAAGTGGCGACATGGGCGGAGTGGACGACGGCGCGCGAGACGTAGATCGCCCGGGCCAGCTCGAACAGCAAGGCGGCGCGGTCGCGGGCGTTGACCTCGACCACGGTATAGCGATTCGACGCCTTGTTATCGACGAAGGCGGCCGGCTGGATGCGGAAGGCGCCGGCGCGGCGCAAAGGCAGAGCGCGGGCGGCGAGGCGGTCGGCCGAGGGTTCGTGCCCACCCTGGGCGCGCGCGACCTCCGTCTTGAGCCGCTCGAGCTGATGCGGATCGGCGAACGGGCCGCGGGCCATGTCCTGAACCAGGAAATTGTCGAGCGCCATGCCGTCCTCGGTGGTGTGGATGCGCGCGTCGATGATGTTGCCGCCGGCCAGGCTGATCGCCCCCGCCACCCGATAGAAGAGGCCGGGATGATCGCGGCCGTAAATGGTGACGAGGGTGGCGCCGCTTTCGTGCCGGACCTGCGCCTCGATCGCGCTTTTCGCCTCAGCGCCGCGATCGGCGGCGTCGAGGAAACGCGCATTGCCGGCGATCATGTCGACAGGCTCTGCCAGCCAATAGCTGTCCGGCAGCCGCCAGGTGAAGCGGGCGAAGCGGCTTTCCTCCCAGCCGAGCCGGTCGCCGACCTCTGCCTGGATGGCGGCGATGCGCTCGCGCCGCCCCTTCTGCTTGTGGCCCAGGCGAAGCATCTCCTCGGACGAATCGAACAATTCGCGCAATAGCTGGCTCTTCCAGCTGTTCCAGGTGCCCGGGCCGACCGCGCGGATATCGACCACGGTCAGCAGGAACAGCAGCCTGAGCCGCTCCGGGCTCTTCACCCGATCGACGAAATCCTGGATGGTCTTGGGATCGGCGAGATCGCGCTTGAACGCGGTCGCCGACATCAGCAAGTGCCAGCGGACCAGCCAGGCGACCGTCTCGGTTTCTGCATCGGTGAGCCCGATCCGCGGGCAAAGCGCCAGAGCGACCTCGGCGCCCAGGATGCTGTGATCGCCACCGCGGCCCTTGGCGATGTCGTGGAGCAGCGCCGCGACGTAAAGCGTGCGCCGCGAGGCGATGCGCGCGAACAAGGCGGTGGCGAGCTTATGCTCGTCCCGGAGCAGCCCGCGCTCGATCCGCGACAACAGCCCGATCGCCCGGATCGAATGTTCGTCGACGGTGTAGTGATGGTACATGTCGAACTGCATCTGGGCGACGACCCGGCCGAAATCGGGAATGAAGCGGCCGAACACGCCGGCTTCGTTCATCCAGCGCAGCACCGTCTCGGGATCGCGCGGGCTGGCCAGCACGTCGAGGAAGAGGGCGTTGGCGCGCGGGTCGGCGCGCACCCGCGCGTCGATCAGCCTGGCGTGGCTGGCGGCCCCGCGCATCGCCAGCGGGTGGATTTCGAGGCCGTGGCGATCGGCGAGCGCGAACATCTGGACGAGCCGCACCGGATCCTGGCGCAGGAAATCGTCATCGGGCACGGCGAGCCGGCCGCGATCGAGCATGAAGCCTTCGAGCTTGTCGGGACGGCGGCGAAAGGCGGGGAGGCCGATGCGCCGCCCGCGGCGCGCGAACTTCTCGTCGAGATGGGCGAGGAACACGCCGGTGAGGTCGCCGACCGTTTTGGCGTGCAGGAAATAATGGCGCATGAACCGCTCGACCGACGATTTGCCGGGGCGGTCGGCATAGTTCATGCGCTCCGCGATCTCGCGCTGATAATCGAAGGTCAGCCGCTCCTCGGCGCGCCCGGCGGCGAGATGGAGGTGGCAGCGCACCGCCCACAGGAAGCGCTCGGCCTTGTGGAACTGGCGCAATTCCTCTGCCGAGAACAGCCCGACCTCGACCAGCTCGGCCACCGAGCGCAGCCGATAGGCATATTTGCCGATCCAGAACAAAGCGTGCAGGTCCCTCAGGCCGCCTTTGCCCTCCTTGATATTGGGCTCGACCACGTACCGGCTGTCGCCCATACGCAAATGGCGGGCGTCGCGCTCGTCGAGCTTCTCCTTGACGAAATCCCCGACCTTGCCGGCCACCACCTCCTTCCAGAACCGCGCCGCGACCAGATCGTAGAGCGCCTCGTCGCCCCAGACGTAGCGGGCCTCGAGCGTCGCCGTGCGCACCGTGTGATCGCCCAGAGCGGCGCGGATCACATCGTCGATGCCGCGCGTCGAATGTCCAACCTTGAGGCCGAGGTCCCAGAGCAGATAGAGGATCGCCTCGATCGTCGTCTCGGTCCAACCGGTCGCCTTCCACGGCGTCACGAATGCGATGTCGACATCCGAATGGAGCGCCATCTCGCCCCGTCCATAGCCGCCGACCGCCATCAGCAGCAGCCGCTCCGAAGTGGTCGGATTGGCGAGCGGGTGCAGCCTCGTGGTGACAAAATCATAAGCGAGGCGCAGGATCTGGTCTGTCAGGAAGGCGTAAGCGGACGCCGCCTCGCTCCCCGCATAAGGCCGTTCCGCGAGCCGCCGCGCGATCTCGGCGCGGCCCTCGCCGAGCGCCTGCTTGAGGATCGTTGCCGCGCCCTTGCGGTCGGCCTCGGCGAGCAGCTCGGCGATCGCGCGGCGGTCGACGATCTCACGCTGATGGGGAACGGCCTGGGTCATCCCCGCCGTCCCTAGCCCAGACGGGGGCTCCACGCATCAGCCGAGATGCGCGCGTAGCCGCTTCAGCAGCAATGCACACCGCTCGATCGTCGGCGGGCTGTCGTTCAGCGCATTCCGATCGAGCAACTTGAAATGCCGCAGGGTTGATCCCGGCGGAAACTGGCTCCAACTGAGGTCGACCTGGCGAACCGCCTCCCCGTCCATCCTGACATTCCAGAAATGCCATTCGAGGCCGGCGCCGGTGTCCACCTCTCCCGACGCGATCTCCAGCTCGGGGAAGAACCACTGAACCACGCGCGCGGTGGGGTAACACTGGCCGAAAGCCGGATTGCCGGGCCGTAAGGCGCCTTGATAGGCGGTAAGCGCGTCCCAGCTCGCCTCGATCGCGGCCCGCAGGCGATCAAGCGTGACGGGTGGGCCGAACCCCCGGTTCCCGATCGGCGCCGGCAAGGCTTCGCTCATGGGTTGGGCGCCAGCGCCTTCAGCCGGTAGATCAGCTCCAGCGCCTCGCGCGGCGAGAGCATATCGGGCTGTATCTCCGCCAGCGCCTCGCGCAGCGAATCGGCGGCCTTCTCCTCGGGCTGCGCGGCGGCGAAGAGCGGCAGATCGTCGAGTCCTGCGGCGATGCCACCGGTGGCGGCGCGGCCTGCCTCCAATTTGGCGAGCACCGATTTGGCCCGGGCCAGGACCGGCGGCGGCAGGCCGGCGAGCTTGGCCACGGCAATTCCGTAGCTGCGGTCGGCGGGGCCGTCGGCGAGCTCGTGGAGGAGCACCAGATCGCCTTTATATTCGCGGGCGCGGACATGGTGGAGCGACAGCGCGTCGAGCCGCTCGGCGAGGCGGGTGAGCTCGTGATAATGAGTCGCGAACAGGCAGCGGCAGCGGCTCTTGTCGTGGATCGCCTCGACCACGGCCCAGGCGATGGCGAGCCCGTCATAGGTCGAGGTGCCGCGGCCGACCTCGTCGAGGATGACGAAGCTGCGCGGGCTCGCCTGGGCCAGGATCGCCGCGGTTTCGACCATCTCGACCATGAAGGTGGACCGGCCGCGCGCCAGATTGTCGGAGGCGCCGACCCGGCTGAACAGGCGGTCGACCAGGCCGAGCCTGACCCGCGCCGCCGGTACGAACGAGCCGGCCTGGGCGAGCAGGATGATCAGCGCGTTCTGCCTCAGGAAGGTCGACTTGCCGCCCATATTGGGGCCGGTGACCAGCCACAGCCGGCCGTCCTCCGAAAGCGCGCAATCATTGGCGACGAAGCGCGCGCCGCCCGCCTTCAGCGCCTCCTCGACGACCGGATGGCGGCCGGCCTCGACCTCGAAGCAGGGCGCCTCGTCAAACCGCGGCCGGCACCAGCCGCCCTCGGCCGAGCGCTCCGCCAGAGCGGCGGCGACATCGAGCCGTGCGAGCGCGTCGGCGGCGGCGGCAATCGGCTCGGCCTGGCCGAGCGCGGCCGCGACCAGCTCGTCGAAATGGCCGGCCTCGGCGAATAGCGCGCGATTGCCCGCCTCGCCGACCCTGAGCGCCTGTTCGTGCAGATCCGGGGCGTTGAAGCGGACCACGCCGGCCAGGGTCTGGCGGTGGGTGAAGCCGGAATCGGCGGCCATCAGCCGGTCGGCGCTCTTGGCCGGCACCTCGATATGGAAGCCGAGAACATTGTTGTGACGGATCTTCAGAGTCGCGACGCCGGTCTGGCTCCGATAGCGCGCTTCCAGCACCGCGATCGCGCGGCGCCCCTCGCCGCCGGTGGCGCGGAGCGCGTCGAGAGCCGCGTCATAGCCCTCGGCGATATAGCCGCCTTGGGCGGTGTCGATCGGCGGCGACGGCACCAAAGCGCGCGACAGCAGATCGACCATGGCGCCGTGGCCGGTCAGCGTCGGCAGCAGCTCGGCGAGCAGGGCCGGCGGCACTGCGGCGCGCGCGAGCCGATCATGGAGCCGCCGCGCCCCGTCGAGCCCGTCGCGCAGCTGGCCGAGATCGCGCGGACTGCCCCGGCCGGCGACCAGCCGCCCGAGCGCGCGGCCGATGTCGGGCAAGGCGCGCAACGCCTTGCGCAGCCAGTCGCGCTGGCCCGCATCGCCCTCGAACGAGGTGACCAGATCGAGCCGCGCCTCGATTCGGGCGCGATCGAGCAGCGGGGCGCCGAGATCGGCGGCGAGCAGGCGGGCGCCGGCGCCGGTGACGGTGCGGTCGACCGCGGCGAGCAGGCTGCCGGCGCGCGCGCCGGTCGCCGAAATCGTCAATTCCAGGCTCTCGCGGGTCGCCGCGTCGATCATCATATGATCGCCCGAGGAGCGCGCGACCGGCGGCCGCAGGAAAGGGAGCGAATCGCGGGCGACCTCGTCGAGATAGGAGAGCAGGCCGCCCGCCGCGCAGAGAGCGGCGCGGTCGAACTGGCCGAAGCCGTCCAATGTGGCGACCTCGAAGCGCGCCTTCAGGCGGCGCTCGGCGGCGATGCTGTCGAACCCGCTCGTCCACAGGCCCGCCTCGACGCCCGGCAGCGGCTCGGGCGCGATCGTCTCGGCGGCGGCGAGCCGGGCGAGCTCGGCGTCGAGCGCGCCCGGAGCGATCGAGGTCAGTTCGAACCGGCCGGTCGAAATGTCGGCGGCGGCAAGGCCGTAGCGATCGCCGACGCGGACCAGGGCGACCAGCCAGTTGGCGCTGCGCGAATCGAGCAGCGCCTCCTCGGTCAGCGTGCCGGCCGTCACCACCCGCACGATCGCCCGGTTGACGACCGACTTGGCGCCGCGCTTCTTGGCCTCGGCCGGGCTTTCGACCTGCTCGGCGATGGCGACGCGGTGGCCGGCCCGGATCAGCCGGGCGAGATAGGCCTCGGCGGCGTGGATCGGCACGCCGCACATCGGGATCGGCGCCCCCTCATGCTCGCCGCGCGCGGTCAGGGCGATGTCGAGATCCGCGGCCGCCGCCTTGGCGTCGTCGAAGAACAATTCGAAGAAGTCGCCCATCCGGTAGAAGAGCAGGCTCCCTTCGGCCTGCGCCTTCAGCGCCAGATATTGCGCCATCATCGGCGTCGGCGCGGTTTCGGATCTGGTCTTGGTCGCCACGGCGCGGAGGATAGAGCGTCGGATGGCCGGGCGGAACCCATCGCGCGACCTGCGCGCAACGAGGCTTTGGCTTGCCCCGGTCGCCACTCAAGCCCTAAGCGTAGGCCCAAACAGGGAGAGCCCAGGTGAGCGAAGGCAGCAACGTCAAATTCTCCGAACAGGAGGCGCTCGACTTCCATTCGCAGGGCCGGCCCGGCAAGATCGAGATCATCGCCTCCAAGCCGATGGCGACCCAGAGGGATCTCAGCCTGGCTTATTCGCCCGGCGTCGCGGTGCCGGTCCGCGCCATCGCCGAAAATCCCGACCTCGCTTATGACTACACCGCCAAGGGCAATCTCGTCGCGGTGATCTCCAACGGCACCGCCATCCTCGGCCTCGGCAATCTCGGCGCGCTCGCCTCCAAGCCGGTGATGGAGGGCAAGGCGGTGCTGTTCAAACGCTTCGCCGACGTCGATTCGATCGACATCGAGCTCGACACCGAAGATCCCGACAAGTTCATCGAGGCGGTCGCGCTAATGGAGCCGAGCTTCGGCGGCATCAACCTCGAGGACATCAAGGCGCCCGAATGCTTCATCATCGAACAGACGCTACGCGAGCGCATGAACATCCCGATCATGCACGACGACCAGCACGGCACCGCGATCATCAGCGCCGCGGGCCTCATCAACGCCTGCTTCCTCACCGGGCGCGAGCTCAAGGACATCAAGGTGGTGGTGAACGGGGCCGGCGCCGCGGCGATCGCCTGCACCGAGCTGATCAAGGCGATGGGCGTCCGCCACGACAATGTCCTGATGTGCGACCGCAAGGGCGTCATCTATCAGGGCCGCGACGATCTCGATCAGTGGAAATCGGCCCATGCCGCCAAAACCGAGCGGCGCACGCTCGAAGAGGCGCTGAAGGGCGCCGACGTCTTCCTCGGCCTCAGCGCCGCGGGCGCGCTCAAGCCCGAAATGGTCAAGGACATGGCCAAACAGCCGATCATCTTCGCCATGGCCAATCCGGACCCGGAGATCACGCCGCCCGACGCCAAGGCGGCGCGGCCAGACGCGATCGTCGCCACCGGCCGCTCGGACTATCCCAACCAGGTCAACAACGTGCTCGGCTTCCCGTTCATCTTCCGCGGCGCGCTCGACGTCAGGGCGACGACGATCAACAACGAGATGAAGATCGCCGCCGCCCACGCGCTCGCCCAGCTCGCGCGCGAGGCGGTGCCCGAGGAGGTGGCGGCGGCCTATGGCGGCCGCGCCCACAGCTTCGGCCCCGATTACATCATCCCGGCGCCGTTCGATCCGCGGCTGATGGAGATCGTTCCCGCCGCCGTCGCCAAGGCGGCGATGGACAGCGGAGTCGCCCGCCGGCCGATCGAGGACATGGCCGGGTATCGCACCGCCTTGCGCTCGCGATTGAACCCGACCACGTCGGTTCTGAGCCTTGCCTACGAGGCGGCCCGCGCCAATCCGCGCCGGGTGCTGTTCGCCGAGGGCGAGGAGGATGTCGTGCTGCGCGCTGCCGTGGCCTTCCGCGACGGCGGCTACGGCATTCCGGTGCTGGTCGGCCGCGACGACGTCCATGAGCGGCTGCGGGCCCTGGGGGTCGACGATCCCGAGAGCTTCCAGGTGTTCAACAGCCGCAATTATCCGCGCGTGCCGGAAATGGCCGACTATCTCTACGAGCGGCTGCAGCGGCGCGGCTACATGCACCGCGAGCTCGAACGGATCGTCAACCAGGATCGCAACATCTTCGCCGCCTTGCTGCTCGCCATGGGCGAGGCCGACGTCATGATCACGGGCGTCACCCGCCCTTATGCGCAAAGCTTTCGCCAGATCCGCCGGGTGCTCGACCCGCAGGACGGCGTGACGCCGTTCGGCATCCACCTGATGGTCGGCCAGTCGCACACCGTGTTCATCGCCGACACCACGGTGACCGAGCGGCCGAGCGGCGAGCAGCTCGCCGAAATCGCGATCCAGACCGCGCAGGTCGCCCGCCGCATGGGCCACGAGCCGCGAGTCGCCTTCCTGTCCTATTCGAACTTCGGCAATCCCGAGGGCAGCTATCTGGAAAGGATTCGCGAGGCGGTCAGGATCATGGATGGCAAGGAGGGGGTCGACTTCGAATATGAAGGCGAGATGTCGCCCGACACCGCGCTCAATCCCGAGCTTCAGAAGCTCTATCCGTTCATGCGGCTGACCGGACCCGCCAACGTGCTGGTCATGCCGGGGCTGCAGACCGCCAACATCTCCGCCAAATTGCTTCGCGAGCTGGGCGGCGACGCGGTGATCGGGCCGATGCTGGTCGGAATGAAGCAGCAGGTCCAGATCGCGGCGATGAGCGCGACCGCGTCGGATCTGGTGACCCTGGCCGTGCTCGCGGCCGGCCGCACCGTCCGCTAGTCCGAAGACGCCGGGCTGATTCCGGCGCGGTTCGGGCTGAGGCGTCGCGAGCGCCGGCCCGAGCCGGACGCCCGGCAGCTTAGCCGGGATTGTCGGCGGTGGGGGCGGCCTGGCCGCGGCCGCCGACGGCGCCGATATTGCCGAACAGCTCCTCGAGCAGGCTGCGGTTGCTGCCCAGCGTCGGCGTCTCCTCGCTGGCCGGCTCGATATTGGCGACCAATTCGAGGCCGGTCCGGCGAACGCTTTCGACGTTGCCGGCCTCGTCGAAGCGGACATGGAGCACCACCTGCTCGGCCGGCCGCGGCAGGCGGAAGGCGAGCTGGGCGGTGTAGCGCGAGACATAATACCAGTCGCGCTGGTCGAACTGCCCGACGAAGGTCGGCCGGCCGAGCGCGCCGGTCACCGACTCGCGATTGTCGACCCCGGGCTGGACGGCGGCGACCAGGGAATCGTCGACGATATAGCCCTGATGCTCCCGAACGCGCGTGCAGCCGGCGGTCAGCGCAGCGCCCAGCGCCAGCGCCACGAGAGCGCGCGATCCGAGGGGCAAGGTCATTGGCTTTGAACTCCTGATCGCCCGGGGCCGCCGCAAGGGCGGCCGGGCTTGACTAGCCCTCCCAATATGAACATCGCCCAACCGGCGCAAGTCGCTCGAACGATTGAGGATCGCCCTTGTCCCTGCTGCGACGCATTTTCGGCCACACCGGCGGGCGCGCGGCACTGGCGCCGCTCTATCGCGCGATCGTCGCCGCGGCACGCGATCCCGCCTGGTATCGCGACGGCCGCGTGCCCGACACGATGGACGGACGCTTCGACATGGTCGCGGCGGTGACCGCGCTCGTCCTGCTCCGGCTCGAGGCCGAGGGCGAAGCGGGGCGAGCGTCCTCGGCGCTGCTTACCGAGCTGTTCGTCGAGGATATGGACGGAATATTGCGTCAGATCGGCATTGGCGACCAGATGGTCGGCAAGCATGTCGGCCGGATGATAGGCGCTCTCGGCGGCCGCCTCGCAGCCTTGCGCGAGGCGCGGGCGCTGGGCGATTTCGAAGCGGCGGTGCGCCGCAACCTCTTCCACGACGATCCGCCGGCCGACGAGTCGGTGGCCTTGGTCGCCGGGCGGCTGGCCCGACTCGCCACCGCGCTCGACTCGCAGCCGTCCGCCGCCTTGCTGCGGGGCGAGGTGCCGGGACCATGACCGTGACAGTGCCGGAATTCAGCCGTCCGGTCCGCGCCGACACGCTCGGCGAGGGGCCGCGCAGCCTGTCGATTGAGGCCGACGAAGGCGAGCGGGCGGCGCTGGCGCGGCGCTTCGGCCTGCCGGCGATCGGCCGGCTTGTGGCGGAGGCGGCGCTTGCCCGCGAAGGCGCCGACGTCCGCGCCGCCGGCACCGTCCAGGCCGACGTCTCGCAACGCTGCGTGGCGACGGGCGAGGCGGTGCCGGCGCGCCTGGCGGTGCCGTTCGACCTGCTGTTCCGGCGCCATGTCGACCTCGCCCGCGCCGACGAGGAGATCGAGCTCGACGAGAGCGAGCTCGACGTCGTCTTCTACGACGGCGCCTCGGTCGACATCGGCGAGGCGGTCGCCGAAACCCTGCTTCTCAATCTCGATCCCTATCCGCGCGCGCCGGGCGCCGAGGAGGCGCTCAAGGCGGCCGGCGTCAAGAGTGAGGACGACGCGGGGCCCTTTGCGGCGCTGGCCGGGCTCAGGGACAAGTTGAAGAAATAACGTCGTCCCAGCGCAGGCTGGCATCCAGACCGAAGCGCTGAATCCAAAGCCGCGTGGATCCCAGCCTACGCTGGGATGACGGCCCGGAGGGCCGGTCAGAACGGGACGTCGTCGTCCAGGTCCGAATCGAAGGCCGGTTGCGGGCGCGCGGGCGGGCGCGGGGCGCCGCCGAACTCGCCGCCGGCGCCGCTGTCCGCATAATCGCCGCCGCCGCCGGCATAACCGCCGGCACCGGCACCGCCGCCGCGGCTGTCGAGCAGGACCAGCTCGCCGCGAAAGCGCTGCAGCACCACCTCGGTCGAATATTTGTCCTGGCCCGACTGGTCCTGCCATTTGCGGGTCTGGATCTGGCCCTCGAGATACACTTTCGAGCCCTTCTTCAGATAGGATTTGGCGACCTTGCCCAGGTTTTCGTTGAAGATGACGACCCGGTGCCATTCGGTCCGCTCCTGGCGGTTGCCGTCGCGATCCTTCCAGCTTTCGGACGTGGCAACCCGCATGTTCACCACCTCGCCGCCATTGTTGAGGCTGCGGACCTCCGGGTCGTCGCCCAGATTGCCGACCAGGATCACCTTGTTCACGCCCGCCATGGGTTTCTCCGACTCTAGAGCCCGGCGGCGGTCGCGATCCAGAAGGTCGCGCCAGCCGCCAGATATGCCAGTATAAAGAGGTAGCCTAGCATGAAGAGCGGCCACTTCCAGCCGTTGGTTTCACGCCGCGTCACCGCGACTGTGGATAAGCATTGCGGCGCGAACACGAACCAGGCGAGGAAGGCGAGAGCGGTGGGCAGCGACCAGCGCCCCTGCAGCCGCTGGGCCAGGCTCTGCTCGACCTCGGCCTCGTCGTCCGATTCGATCGAATAGGCCGTGGCGAGCGCCGCGACCGCCACTTCGCGCGCGGCCATGGCCGGGATCAGCGCCAGCGCGATCTGGTGATTGAAGCCGATCGGCCGCAGCACGACTTCGAGCCCCGAGGCCATCTTGCCCGCGATGGACGCGTCGAGCGCCGATTCGCCTTCGCGGGGCTGCGGGAAGGAAAGCAGAGCCCACAGGATGATCGTCGAAACGAGGATGATGCCGCCCGCCCGCTTGAGGAAGATCATCGCCCGCTGCCACAGGCCCAGGACGATGTCGCGGACATGGGGCGCCTGATATTTCGGCATCTCCATGATGAAGCCGCGCGCCTCGCCCTTGGTCACTGTCTTCCTGAGGATCATTCCGGCCACCAACGCGCCGACGATTCCGACGAAATAGAGCCCGAACATGACGAGGCCTTGCAGGCCGACGCCCGCGCCGACATCGCGATTCGGGATAAGCGCGCCGATGATCAGCGCGTAGACCGGCAGCCGCGCCGAGCAGGTCATCAAGGGCGCGATCAGGATCGTGGTCAGCCGCTGCCTGGGATCCTCGATCGTCCGCGTCGCCATGATCCCGGGGATCGCGCAGGCGAAGGAGGACAGCAAGGGAATGAAGGCGTGGCCCGAAAGCCCGGCCTTCACCATCAGCCGGTCCATCAGGAAGGCGGCGCGGACCATATAGCCGGTCGTCTCGAGCAGCAGGATGAACAGGAACAGGATCAGGATCTGCGGCAGGAAGACGATCACGGCGCCGACTCCGCCGAGCACGCCGTCGACGAGCAGCGAGCGCAGGAAGCCCGGCCCCAATAGCTCCACCACCGCGCCCTGAGCCAAAGCGACACCCGCCTCGATCCAGCCGATCGGCGCCTCCGACCAGGCGAACACCGCCTGGAACATCAGGAACATCAGGGTCGCGAAGATGACCGGTCCCAGCAAGGGATGGAGCACGACCTTGTCGATCGCGAGGGTCGAGCGGCGGGTCGCCGTCTCCTCGACGGTCGCCGCTTTGGCGATAATGCGGGCGCGGCGCTGGACGGCGGTGAAATCTTCCTCGGGCCGGGCCGCCGCCCGCGCCCGGGCGACCGCCTCGCCGATCGCGTCCCTGACGCCGTCGAGGCCGCGCTTCCTGACCGCGACTGTCTCGATCACCGGCACGCCCAGCTCGGCGGCCAGCCGCGCGCTGTCGATGGTGAGGCCGTCGCGGCGGGCGAGATCGACCATGTTGAGCGCGACCACGGTCGGATGGCCGAGCCCGATCACCTGCAAAGCGAAGCGCAGATGATTGTCGAGATTGGTCGCGTCGAGCACGATCAGCACTGCGTCGGGCAGGCGCTCGCCATCCTGCCGGCCGAGGACGACGTCGCGAGTCACCGCTTCGTCGGGGCTGGACGCGTCGAGGCTGTAGGCACCGGGCAAGTCGACCAGCTCGATCGGCCGCCCGTCGTTCAGCGCCAGCCGCCCGGAATGGCGCTCGACGGTGACGCCCGGATAATTGCCGACCTTCTGCCGCGCCCCGGTCAGCATGTTGAACAAGGCGCTCTTGCCGGCATTGGGATTGCCGACCACCGCCACCAGGGGGATGGTGGTCATGGCGCCGGGGCTTCCACCATGCCAGGCTCGACCACGATGCTGCGCGCCTGGGCGCGGCGGATCGCGACCATCATCCGCCCGATCCGGACCGCGAGCGGGTCGCGCCCGAACGGCGCGCCGTGCAGCGCTTCGACGGCGACGCCTTCGTCGAAGCCCAGATTCCTGAGGCGCCGGGCATCGCTGGCGGTCAGCGATTCCCAGTCGATCCCCGCGACGATCGCGGGCATGTGAAACGGCAATTGGTCGAGGCTCACCCGCATGCGCGCTCCATCGCCTATTTGCGAGTGATTATCAATATCGCCGTCAGACCGCCGGATAGCGGAGGCGCCCGAGGAAGCGGCTCAGCGACGGGCGGTGGACGCTGCCCCCGCGCCAGCGCGCCTTCACTTTTTCGAAGCGCATCACATCGTCGATGCGCCGGTCGAGGAAGGCGCGGGTCTCGGCCAGGCCTTCGCTGTCGTCGTCGAGGAAGACGAGGGCCGTCGATCCGTAGACGCCGAGCAGGATGGCGCGTTTCGAATAATGGTTGAAATCGGTGGCAGCATCGCCGGCGATGCGCCAGATCCGGTCGGCACTGCGCCAGCTCAGGCGGGCGCCGGCGAGCGCGTTTTTCGGCAAAGCGAGCACGGCGAGCGCGCGCCTTAGCGCCTCGCGATGGAGCGCCGCGGCCTCGAGCCGGAACAGGATCAGATCGCGAATCCGCTCGCGGATTTTCAAGCCGGCGATCCGCTCGGGCGGGAAGGCCGCCAAAGTCGCCTTGTCGACCGAGTCGAACCAGGCCCCGATCATGTCCATGGCGCCGCCCGGGAAAGCGAGCCGCGCCCGATCGGCCGGCACCCCGAGCTCGGCCGCGGCCATGGCCAGCGCCGCTTCGGACCAGCCGTCGAACGCCGCATGGGCGGGCAGAAGCGGCGCCAGTTCGGCGCGCAGCTCGTCGAGGTTCATGTCCGCGGGCGCGATCATCGCCGTTCAATGAGCCTCGGCGCCGAGCGTTGCAAGCCTTCGGTCGGGCAGGCGAATCAGCACCAAGGCGACGCAGATCAGCAGGGCGCCGAGGCCGTCCGCGGCCGACAGCCCCTCGTCATAGGCCCACCAGCCGATCGCCGCCGACGCGATCGGCTGGGTCAGGAAGCACAATCCGACCAGGACCGGCGGCAAATGGCCCATTGCGTAGACCAAGAGGCCCTGACCGATCAGCTGGCTTGAGATGGAGAGGAGGATGACCGGCGTCCAGTCGCGCGGCACGATATCCTCGCCGAGCAGGATCGCGAATCCGAGCAGCGGCAGAGCGCCGGCGGCGGTAGCGATGGCGAGCACCGGCCAGGGCTTCATCGTCCGCCGGGCACGGTCCACGGCGATCAGGTAGAAGGTGTAAAAGAGGCCGGCGAGGATGGAGAGCAGATCGCCGGTGAAATGGTCGCGCGAGACTTCGAAGCTGCTGCCGAGCAGAAGCACCGTCCCGGCCAGCGCCAACAGCAAGGCGAAGCCCTGTGCCGGCCGCGGCAAAGCGCGCAGCAGCACGAAGCCGTAAATGGCGAACAGGAAGCTGGCGAAATTGCCGAACAGGGTGGCGTTGGCGAGCTTGGTGCGCAGGATTCCCTCGTGCCAGGCGGCGAGATCGGCGGCGAAGAAGAGGCCGCCGACGGCGATCGTCGCGATCAGCCACCAGCCCGGGAGCGGGCGGCCGCTGCCTTGCCGCCAAGCGACGAAGGCGAGGAAGGGGACGGCCAGCGCCAGCCGCCAAAAGCCCGCCGCCACCGGCCCGACATCGGCCAGCCGAACCATCCACGGCCCCGCCGCCAGGAACAGATTGGCGAGGATCAAGGCGGGGAAGGCGAGACGCGGCGGAGACTGGTGCATTTCGTTTTGCAACCCTTATATGTCCCGCACCGCAGCATCGCGAAAGGTTGCCCATGCCGTCTCTGTTCGACCCGATCAAGCTTGGCGAAATCAACGCCCCGAACCGCGTGCTGATGGCGCCGCTGACCCGGGGCAGGGCGACGCGCGAGCACGTTCCCACCGAGTTGATGGCGACCTATTATGCGCAGCGCGCCGGGGCCGGCCTGATCATCACCGAAGCGACCGGGATCAGCCGCCAGGGGCTCGGCTGGCCCTATGCGCCGGGCCTGTGGACGAAGGAGCAGGTCGAGGCCTGGAAGCCGGTCACGGCGGCGGTGCGCGGGGGCGGCGGGCGAATCTTCGCCCAGCTCTGGCATATGGGGCGCCTCGTCCATCCAGGCTTCCTCGGCGGCGAAGCGCCGGTGTCCGCTTCGGCTACGACTGCGCCCTACAAGGCGCATACCTATGAGGGCCGCCAGCCTTATGGCGAGGCGCGGGCGCTGCGCCTCGACGAAATTCCGGACCTGATCGGCGATTATGCCGAAGCCGCCGCCAAGGCGATCAAGGCGGGCTTCGACGGCGTCCAGATCCACGGCGCCAATGGCTATCTGCTCGACCAGTTCCTGCGCGACGGCGGCAATCTGCGCGACGACGATTATGGCGGTCCCGTCGACAATCGCGTGCGGCTGCTCCGGCAGGTGACGCAGGCCGTGGCCGACACGATCGGCGCTGGCCGGACCGCCGTGCGGCTCTCGCCCAATGGCGATTCGCAGGGCATCAACGATTCCGATCCCCTCGCCACCTTTACCGCCGCCGCCGCCGCTCTGAGTGAGATCGGCATCGCCTTCCTCGAATTGCGCGAGCCCGGCCTCGAGGGCACGTTCGGCAAGGCCGAGGTCGCGCCTGTCCATCCGCATATCCGCAAGGCCTTTGCCGGCCCGCTCGTGCTCAATTCCGATTACCGCCTCGAGACCGCCCAGGCGGCGCTGGACGCGGGCGAGGCGGACGCGATCACGTTCGGGCGGACCTTCCTCGCCAATCCCGATCTCATCGACCGGCTCCGCATCGACGCCCCGCTCAACCCCGACGACATGGCGACCTGGTACAGCCAGGGGGCCGAAGGCTATGTCGATTATCCGGCCCTGACCGACGGCACTTAGATTTCCTCCATTGGGGTTGCAGGGGAGGATTTAAGGCGCGAACCGGTCCCGCAAAGCGAGCATCGCCAGCGCCGCTTTGGCCGACTCGCCGCCTTTGTCCTTATCGTCCGGGTGGGCGCGGGCGAGGGCCTGGGCTTCGTTCTCGACGGTGAGGATGCCGTTGCCGATGGCGAGGCCGTCCAGGCTCAGCGCCATCAAGGCGCGGGCGCTTTCGCCGGCGACGATTTCGAAATGCCAGGTTTCGCCGCGGATCACCACGCCAAGCGCGACGAACGCGTCGTAGCGGCCGCTTTCGGCGGCCAAAGCGACCGCGCCGGGCACTTCGAGCGCTCCGGGGACGGTGATCGTCTCATGGTCGTGCCCGGCAGCCTCGATCGCGGAGCGGGCGCCGGCGAGCAGCAAATCGTTGAGATGGGCGTAGAAGCGCGCTTCGACGATCAGGATAGGCGCCATGGCTCAGGCCTTCGCGACGGGGATGGCGCGCTCGCCGACGATGGCGAGGCCATAGCCGCCAAGCGCCACCGGCGTGTGGTGGCTGTTGGTGAGCAGGATCATGTCGTGCACGCCGAGCTCGGCGAGGATCTGCGCGCCGACGCCGTAATCGCGCAATTGCTCGCTGTCGGTGGGCGGCGCGGCCCCGCTGCGCACGCGCAGCGCCTGCGCCATCGCATCGGGCAATGGCCGGTTGATCACCACGATGACGCCGCTGCCCTCCGCGGCGATCGCCTTCATCGCCCCTTCGAGCAGGCCGCCGCGCGCGCCCTCCTCGGCGAACATGTCGGGGACGATGCTGAGCGCGTGCATCCGCACCAAAGTCGGCTTTTCAGGATCGACCCGGCCCTTGACCAAAGCGATCTGCTCGACGCCCGAGGCCTTGTTGACGAAGGTTCGTGCAGTCCAGGCGCCGCCCCAGCGGCTTTCGAACTGCGCCTCGGCGGTCTGCTCGACGAGCCGGTCCTTGCGCAGGCGATAGGCGATCAGGTCGCGGATCGTGCCGATGCGCAGATTGTGGAGCCGGGCGAAGGCGAACAGATCGTCCATCCGCGCCATCGTGCCGTCGTCGCCCATGATTTCGCAGATCACGCCGGACGGGTTCAGGCCCGCCAGCCGGGCGACGTCGACAGCCGCCTCGGTATGGCCCGCGCGGACCAGCACGCCGCCGTCGCGCGCGATCAGCGGGAAGACGTGGCCCGGCGAGACGATCTGTTCGGGGCCTTTCGACGCGTCGATCGCGACCGAGACGGTGCGGGCGCGATCGGCGGCGGAGATGCCGGTGGTGACTCCGTCCCGCGCTTCGATCGAGGTGGTGAAGGCCGTGCCCAGGCGGGTGCCGTTGGTGCGGCTCATCGGCTGCAGGCCGAGCTGGTCGACCCGCTCCCTGGTCAGCGCCAGGCAGACGAGGCCGCGGCCGTGCCTGGCCATGAAGTTGATCGCGTCGGGGGTCGCCATTTGCGCGGGGATGACGAGATCGCCCTCATTCTCGCGGTCCTCGTCGTCGACCAGGATGAACATGCGGCCGTTGCGCGCCTCGTCGATGATCTGCTCGGGACTGGCCATGACTCCGCTCGAGCCGCTGGCGAGGAACTTCTCGAGCTTGCCCAAGGTATCGGCGGTCGGGTTCCAGTCGAAATCGCCGAGCTTGCGCAGGGAATTGGGGTGGAGGCCGGCGGCGCGGGCGAGCCCGGCCCGGCTCATCTCGCCGGCCGAGACGAGATCGCGCAGGCGATCGATCAGGAGCGTGCTCATTTCTTGCAATTATCACACTGCAATGTGATAATGCAATCCGATATCACACCGCGCTGGCCCTGACGTCGAGCATCCGGCCCAGATAGCGGGCCAATATATCGATCTCGATGTTGAGCCGCTGGCCCGCCGCGACGTCGCCGAAGCTGGTGTGGCGGGCGGTATGGGGGATGATGTTGACCGAAAAGGCGACTTCGCCGCCGGCCAGGGTTTCGACCTCGTTGACCGTCAGGGACACCCCGTCGAGCGCGATCGAGCCCTTGGCGGCGACATAAGGCGCGATCTGAGGCCCGGCGACGATACCGATCCGCACCGAACCGCCGATCGGATCCACCACCGCGACCTCGCCGACGCCGTCGACATGGCCGGTGACGATATGGCCGCCGAGCTCGTCGCCGACCCTGAGCGCGCGTTCGAGGTTGAGCCGGCGCCCCGCCGTCCACAAGCCGGACGCGGTGCGGCTCTGCGTTTCCGCCGAGATATCGACGGCGAACCAGCCCCCCTCTTCATTGACGCCTTTGTCGACCACGGTCAGGCAGACGCCCGAACAGGCGATCGAGCCGCCAAGGTCGACGCTCGCCATGCCGTCGCCGCAGGCGATGCGCAGGCGCAGGTCGCCGCGCGCCTCGACCGCCTCGATCCGGCCGACCTCGGTGATGATCCCGGTAAACATCAGCGGACGCGTTCGTAGACTTCGAGCGTGTCGATGCCAAGCGGGCGCGTTTCGGCGCGCCGCCAGCGGCCATGGGCCTGGGCGAGGCCGACGAGGGCGACCTCGCCGAGCGCCGCCTTGCCCTCGCCGATCAGGATCGGGGCGCGGTAGACGAGCAGCCGATCGACGAGGTCGGCGGCGACAAAGGCCGAGGCGGCCTCCGCGCCGCCCTCCACCATGAGGTCGTTGACGTCGGCAAGGCCGTGTATCGCCGCGGGGCCGGCAATCGTTTCCCAGCCTTCGACACCGGATCCGCGCGTCAGCAACGCGCGGCGGGGCGAGCGCTGCTCGAGCCCGGGCAATCGCACGTCGAGCCTGGGGGCGTCGGCTTCGAACGTGCCGCGCCCGACCAGGATCATGTCGGTCCGCGCCCGCTCGAGATGGGCGTGAGCGCGCGCTTCCTCGCCGCTGATCCACTTGCTCTCGCCCGAGCAGAGCGCGATCCGGCCGTCGATCGACAGTGCGAGCTTGAGCGTCACCCGGGGCCGGCCGAGACGGATGCGGGTGAAGAAGCCGGCCATGCCGCGCTCGGCCGCGTCTGCGCCGAGGCCGGTCTCGACCGCGATCCCGGCCGCCTCGAGCAAGGCGATGCCCCGGCCGTCGGTGCGCGGATCGGGATCGCCGACGGCGATGATCACCCGCTCGGGCTGGGCTTGCGCCAGCAAGGCCGCGCAGGCCGGGCCGCGCGCGCTTTGGTGCGCACAAGGCTCGAGCGTCACGTAGACGGTCGCTCCCCGGGCCGCGGCGCCGGCCTGCGCCAGCGCCGCCGCCTCGGCATGGGGGCGGCCGCCGTCGCCGGTCCAGCCGCGGCCGACCACGGCGTCGTCGCGGACGATCACGCAGCCGACATTGGGATTGGGCGCGGTCCGGCCGCGGGCGCGCTCGCCAAGCGCGGTCGCCGCGTCCATCCAGCGCGGATCGCTCAAATGCCCAGCCGATTCAGGCTCTCGTCGAGCCGCTGGAACTGGCGGCGCCGTTCCTCCTCGGCCGCCTCGCGGCGGGCGAGGTCGGCCTTTTGCTTGGCCTTGATCTCCGCATCGGTGCGGCTTTGCGGCCAGCTGTCGACGAAGATGACCTGCTCCCCCGGCGCGATGTTGGTCTTCCCGTCGAAATAGAAAGCGACCAGGATCGCCGCCGGGATCACCAGGGCCAGTGTCCCGGCGATCCACTGGTGGCGCGGCCGGTGGCTCCAGAAGGCGCGCAGGTCCCGCCAGAGGACGCGGGGACCGGAGGGGCGGGGGAGCGGCATAGGCCCAAGATAATGCTCCCCCGCCGCCCGCGCCAGCCCCACCCTGCCCGGCGGGACCGGCGACCACGTCCGGGCCGGCGATCGGCCGCTCAAGCGTCCTCGATCCGGAAATGGACCGTGAACACCATCGTGCTTTCGACCGGGCGGCCATCGACTGTGGCCGGGCGGAAGCGCCAGTGATCCATCGCCTGACGCTGGGTCGCCTGCCAGAAGCCCTCGCTGGTCGCCGCCAGCCTGGCCACCGCCGCGACCCGGCCATTGGCCGCGATCGTTACCCGGACCCGGACCTGGCCCGACTGCTGGGCCCGCTCTTCCCGCCCCGGATAAGGCGGCTGCAGCGCGCGCGCATAGCGCGAATCATATTCGGCGAGGCGGCGGACCGGCGGCCGCGGCGGATCGACGGGAGGATCGCGAACGATCGTCTCGCCGGGCGGGTCGGCCAGCGGGGGCAGCGCGGGCCGCTCCTGGGCCACTGGGCCATCGCCGATCGGCGGGCGGATCGGCGGCTCGACCACGGTCACCGATTCCGGGCGCTGCTGCGGCCGCCGGTCTTCGGGCTGCACCTCGGGGACGGGCGGCGGATCGGGCCGGATCGGGATGAGCGTGACTTCGGTCTTGGTGATGAGATCGACGAAAGCGGTCGGCCCCTTGATCATCATCAGCGCGCCGAGCACGGCGGCATGGGCCAGGACGACGAGGGCGAGGCCGGTCGGGCTCCCTCTTTTCTGTTCGAAATAGCCAGCCATGGCATGTCTCCCATCCTCTCGGCCGGCGCGCCGATCGCAGCCGGCCCAGGGAGGGGTGATACATTATATCGTGATGTTATACTATACCATTAATGCCCTCGACGCATTTTTGGGCGCGGGGCCGTCTCGGGAGCGCTCTAGCCGGCGGCGGCGCGGAGGCGCGCGAGGGCTTCGGCGCGGCCGATCAGGGGAAGCAGCGCCGCCATTTCGGGGCCGCTGTCGCGGCCGGTGAGCGCCCGGCGCAGCGGGTGGAAGAGCGCCTTGCCCGAACGGCCTCCCGTCTCCTTGAGCCGGGCGACCAGCTGCGCCCAGGGCGACTCGGCCCAATCGATCGCCGCGGCCGCCTCGGCGGCGACGGCCAGGAAGGCGCGGTCCTCTGCGGGTGCGTCCTGGTCGATATGGCCGTGCAGGATCTCCCACCAGTCGGCGGCTTCGGCGACGCTCTTGAGGTTCGGCCGGATCACCGCCCAATCCGCCGGCGCCATCCCCTCGGGCAAGCGCGCGCGCACCGCGTCGAACGGCAGCTGATGGACGATGCGCGCGTTCAGCGACGCCAGTTCGTCCATGTCGAAGCGGGCCGGCGCCCGTCCGAAAGTGGCGAAATCGAATCGCTCGATCAGCGGCCCGGTATCGGCCACCGCCTCGACCGGAAGGCTGGTGCCGATCCGCGCGAGCTTGGCGATCAGGGCGATCGGCTCGATCCCCGCCTCGCGGATCGCCTCGACTCCGAGCGCGCCGAGCCGCTTGGAGAGCTTGCCGTCCGAGCCGACCAGAAGCGCCTCGTGCGCGAAGGCGGGCGGCATCGCGCCCAGCGCAGCGAACATCTGCAGCTGCAGGCCGGTATTGGTAACATGATCCTCGCCGCGAACGACGTGGGTCACGGCCATGTCGATATCGTCGACGACGCTGGGTAGCATGTAGAGCCAGGAGCCATCCTCGCGCCGGATCACCGGATCGCTGAGCAAGGCCGGATCGAGATGCTGGGCGCCCCGGATCAGATCGTCCCAGGCGATCGGCGCGTCGTGATCGAGCCGGAAGCGCCAGTGCGGCCGCCGCCCCTCGTCCTCCAGCCGGGCGCGCTCCGCGTCGCTCAAGGCCAGAGCCGCGCGGTCGTAGACCGGCGGCAGCCCGCGCCCGAGCTGAACCTTGCGCCTGAGCTCGAGCTCCTGCGCAGTCTCATAGGCCGGATAGGCGCGGCCCGCGGCGTGCAGCCGCTCGAGCGCCGCCTCGTAGCGGTCGAACCGGCCCGACTGGCGATGCTCGGCGTCGGGCGCAAGGCCGAGCCAGACCAGATCCTCGCGGATCGCCTGGGCAAAGTCTTCGGAGGAACGGACCCGATCGGTATCGTCGAGCCGCAGGATGAACTTGCCGCCGTGCTTGCGGGCCCACAGCATGTTGTGCAGCGCGGCCCGGATGTTCCCGACATGGAGGCGGCCGGTCGGCGAGGGCGCGAAGCGGGTGACGATCATGGCGCGGCTCTATGCGCGCGCGGCGCGGCGGGCAACGCCCTTGCCTTCGCGCCGCCGCCCCGTAAAGGAAGCCAAAGGCCGCTTTCGCAGGATTCTTTCCGCCATGAAGCTGATGACGGGCAATTCGAACCTGCCGCTCGCCCGGGCGATCTCCGCCTATCTCGAAATCCCGATCACGCAGGCCAGCGTCCGCCGCTTCGCCGACGAGGAAATCTTCGTCGAGATCCTCGAGAACGTCCGCGGCGAGGACGTCTTCATCGTCCAGTCGACCTCCTATCCGGCCAACGACCATCTGATGGAGCTGTTGATCTGCATCGACGCGCTGAGGCGCGCCTCGGCCAAGAGGATCACCGCCGTCGTCCCCTATTTCGGCTATGCCCGGCAGGACCGCAAACCCGGCCCGCGCACGCCGATCTCGGCCAAGCTGGTGGCGAATTTGATCACCGTCGCCGGCGCCAACAGGGTGCTCTCGGTCGATCTCCACGCCGGCCAGATCCAGGGCTTTTTCGACATCCCGACCGACAATCTCTACGCGGCCCCGGCGATGGCGGAGGACATCAAGGCGCGCTTCTCCGGGCGCAGCATCACCGTCGTCTCGCCCGACGTAGGCGGCGTCGTCCGCGCCCGCGCGCTCGCCAAGAGGCTGAGCAACGCCCCGCTCGCCATCGTCGACAAGCGCCGCGAGAAGCCCGGCGAATCGGAGGTGATGAACATCATCGGCGACGTCGCCGGCCGCTTCTGCATCCTCGTCGACGACATGGTCGATTCGGCCGGCACATTGTGCAACGCCGCCGCCGCGCTCATGGAAGGCGGCGCCGAAGGCGTGGTCGCTTATTGCACCCATGGCGTGCTGTCCGGCGGGGCGGTGCCGCGGGTCGACAATTCGGTCCTGTCCGAGCTCGTCATCACCGATTCGATCGCCGCCTACGAAGCGGCCGAGGCCAGCCCCAAGATCCGCCTGCTGACCATCGCGCCCCTGCTCGCCGAGGCGATCCGGCGAATCGCCGACGAAAGTTCGGTCTCGAGCCTGTTCGACTGACCATGCGGCGGACCAGGATCGCCCTGCTCGCCGTCATCGTCTCGCTGGTGTCGCTGACCGTCTATGAAGGCTATTCTGTGTCCCGGGCGAAGCAGCGGACGCCGGCGGTCCTCGCCGCGGCGGCGCAGGGCGAGCTGAGCTATCGCGATCTTAGCCGGCGACGGCGGGAAATGCTGCTGAGAGTCGAGGATCCCGGCTTCCTCCGCCATCGCGGGATCGATTTCTCCAGTTCCGGCCAGGGCATGACGACGATCACCCAGTCGCTGGTCAAGCGCTTCTACTTCGACGATTTCCAGCCAGGATTCGCCAAGCTCGAACAGTCGCTGATCGCCCGCTTCGTGCTCGATCCGGCGATGCCCAAGGAGGCCCAGCTCACAGCCTTCCTCAATCACACGCCTTTCGGAACGGTGCGGGGCCGTCCGGTGCAAGGGTTCGCCGATGCGGCGCGCACGTTTTACGGCCGCGAGCCGGCGGCGCTCAGCGACCGCGAATTCCTGTCGCTGGTCGCGATGGTCATGGCGCCGCGCCAGCTGGATCCGCTGCGCAACCCCGCCGCCAATGCCGAGCGGGTGCGCCGGATCGAGCGCCTCCTGGCCGGACAGTGCACGCCGCAAGGCTTGCGGGATGTCGAATATGAAGGCTGCGCCTGACGCGGCTCCCGGCCGTCAGGCGGGGCCCCAGGGATCATAGCTGCCGAAGCTCCAGACATAGCCTTCGGGATCGCGGGCGGAATAGACGCGACCGCCATAATCCTGGTCCTCGGGCTCGGAGACGATCCCGGCGCCGGCCGCGCGCGCCCGCTCCGCGTGCGCGTCGACGTCGTCGATCACGATATAGACGGTCTGGGTATTGCCGCCGGCCTCGGCGACCGTCCTCAAGCCGGCCTTCTCGGACCATTCCGAATCGCCGAGGCTGGCCAGCATGATCATGTTGCCGCGGTCGACGAGCTGGGCATGGTGGATGATGTTCGGGTCCTTGTCGTCGGCGTAGACGGCGTGCCGCTCGAAGCCGAAGGCCTCGCACAGGAAGTCGATCGCTCGAGGGGCGTCGGCATAGCGAAGGCAGGGGATGATGGCGGGCTTCACGGTCATGGCGAGTCTCCTCGCCCGCCCTTAGCCGGTCGCGCCTTGATTTTCACGCCCCCCGCCGCTAGAGGCGCCTCTCTTTCCAAGCTTTGGAAGAATCGAACCGCCCGGCGACAAGGGCTGCCGTGGCTGTTCTCAAACGTCCGCCCTCCGGGTGGCAAGGAGACGAAAATGCCCAAATTGAAGACCAAGAGCGGCGTCAAGAAGCGCTTCAAGCTCACCGCCACCGGCAAGCTGAAGCATGGCGTCGCCGGCAAGCGCCACCGGCTGATCAGCCATAACGGCAAGTATATCCGCCAGAACCGAGGCACCGAAGTGCTCTCCGTCGCCGATACGGCCCGGGTGAAGCAATGGGCGCCCTACGGGCTGAAATAGGAGGTACTTGAGACATGGCACGCGTCAAACGGGGTGTAACCACCCGCACCAAGCATAAGCGCCTCCTCGATCAGGCGAAGGGCTATTACGGCCGCCGCAAGAACACGATCAGGATCGCCCGCCAGGCCGTCGAGAAGGCAGGCCAATATGCCTATCGCGACCGCAAGGTGAAGAAGCGCTCGTTCCGGGCGCTCTGGATCCAGCGGATCAACGCCGCCGTGCGCGCGGAGGGGCTGACCTATGGCCGCTTCATGCACGGGCTGAAGCTGGCCGGCGTCGATCTCGACCGCAAGGTCCTGGCCGACATCGCGATGCACGAGGGCGAGGCGTTCGGCGCCATCATCGCCCAGGCCAAAGCGGCTCTGCCGAATGACGGCGGCGAACGGGGCGACATGGTCAGTCCCATGGGCGAGGGCGGCTGAAGAAAGGCTGAGCCTCCTCAGGCAGAAAAGGGCGCGGAGGGACTTCCTTCCGCGCCCTTTTTCTTGGGCTCAGCGCACCGCCTCGGCGGCGATCGAATAGCGCGTGGTGGCGGGATCGGTGCCCGGGCCGTAAGTCAGGCGGATCCATTCGTTGCGGGCCTTGCGCTCGTCCTCGAACGGCCCGGCCATGGTTTCGGTGCCCGGGATCAGCGCGCTGAACGTCGGGTCCTCATATTCGCCTCCGACGATCCAGAATCGAGTCGTCATTCCCATTCTCCTCAAGCGGCGGTCCTGAACTGGGCGGCCTCGGTCGATTCGGCGAGCGCGGCGGTCGACGATTCGCCGCCGGCCAGCATCTGCGCGACCAGATCGAAATAGCCGGTGCCGACCTCGCGCTGGTGGCGGGTGGCGGTATAGCCGGCGGGCTCGCTTGCGAATTCGGCCTGCTGGAGCTCGGAATAGGCGGCCATGCCGCGGTCGCGATAGCCGCTGGCGAGTTCGAACATGCCATGGTTGAGGCTGTGGAAGCCGGCCAGGGTGACGAACTGGAACTTGTAGCCCATCGCGCCCAATTCGCGCTGGAAGCGGGCGATGGTGCCGGCGTCGAGCTTGGCCGCCCAGTTGAAGCTGGGGCTGCAATTATAGGCCATCGGCTTGCCTGGACATTCGCGCTGGATCGCCTCGGCGAAGGCGCGGGCCTCGCCGAGATCGGGATGGCTGGTTTCCCACCACAGCAGATCGGCGTGGGGCGCAAAGGCAAGACCGCGCTTGATGCAATGGGCAAGGCCGGTGCCCTCCTTCAGCCGGAAGAAGCCTTCGGCGGTGCGCTCGCCGGTCAGGAATTCCGCATCGCGCCCATCGACGTCCGACGTGATCAGCCTGGCGCTTTCGGCGTCGGTGCGGGCGACCAGCACGGTCGGCACGCCGCAGACGTCGGCCGCGAGCCGCGCCGCGTCGAGATTGCGAATGTGGGCCTGGGTCGGAATCAGCACTTTGCCGCCGAGATGGCCGCACTTCTTTTCCGACGCGAGCTGGTCCTCGAAATGGACGCCGGCTGCGCCCGCCTCGATATAGGCCTTCATGATCTCGAAACAGTTGAGCGGGCCGCCGAAGCCCGCCTCGGCATCGGCCACGATCGGCACCAGCCAGTCCCTCTTTGCCCCGCCCTCCATATGCTCGATCTGGTCGGCGCGCTGGAGGGCGCGGTTGATCCGCCGGCACAGCTCAGGACCGGCATTGGCCGGATAGAGCGACTGATCGGGGTACATGGCGCCGGCGGTATTGGCGTCGGCGGCGACCTGCCAGCCGGACAGATAGATCGCCTTCAATCCGGCGCGGACCATCTGCATCGCCTGATTGCCGGTGACGGCGCCGAGCGCATTCACATAATCCTCGCTGCGGAGCAGATCCCACAAAAGATTGGCGCCGCGCCGGGCGAGGCTGTGCTCGACGGGGACCGAACCGCGCAGCCGCGCGACCTCGGCCGCCGAATAGGGTCGTTCGATGCCGTCGAAGCGGCCGGGGGAAGCGGGGAGGAGAGCGGCGAGATCAGCCATTTGCGGGCCCTTAAGTTGACGAAGTTGACCCGGTAACCACCCGACGGTCGGCAGCGACAGAGGGAAAAGGGTCGCGCAGTCACGTTCCGACTTGCGACTCTTGTGAATATTTGACAGAAATTGCCGATGGCGGGCGAGCGCAAACTCTATCTCGGCCGACGGCTTCGGCGGCTGCGGCGCGAACTGGGGCTCAACCAGAGCGCGATGGCGGCGGAGCTCGGCGTTTCGCCCTCTTATCTGAACCATCTGGAGCGCAATCAGCGCCCCGTCACGGCGCAAGTGCTGCTCCGCCTTGCCGAGGCCTATGATGTCGATCTGAAAAGCTTCGCGGCGGAGGGCGCGGAGGGCACCGACGTCGCCCAGCTCGCCGAGATTTTCGCCGACCCGATGTTCGGGGGCACCGCGGTGCCGCGCTACGAGCTGGTCGAAGTCGCGGACAACGCCCCTGCGGTCGCCGACGCCGTATCGAGACTCTATGCGGCGCTGGTCGAACGCCGCCGCGAGCCCGCCGGCGAAAGCGAGCGCGACGCCCGCGCGCCGCTCTCGCCGCAAAGCTGGGTGCGCGACCATATCCAGGCCGGCCGCAACCATTTCCCCTATCTGGAGGAAGCGGCCGAGACTCAGGCCGGCGCTCTGGCCGACCCGCTCGGCATCGCCGAACCCCTGCGCAGGCGGCTCAAGGAGGGGTTCGGGATCGAGGCGCGGATCGTGCCGCCCGACCTGATCGACGGCGCTAGCCAGCATTACGATCTGCACCGCAAGCGGCTGATGCTTTCGGCCCTGCTCCGACCGGAAAGCCGCACCTTTGGCCTCGCCTATCAGCTCGCGCTGATCGAATTCCGGCCGCTGATCGAGAAGATGGTCAAAGCGGCCGCGCCGCCCGACGCGCCGACCGGCCGGCTGCTCCACATGAGCCTGGCCAATTATGCGGCCGGCGCGATCATGATGCCTTATGCCCCGTTCCTGGCGGCGGCAGAGACTCATCGCTACGACATCGACCGGCTTTGCGCCATGTTCGGCGCAAGCGTCGAGCAGGTCGCGCACCGGCTGACCACGCTCAATCGCAACAATGCTCGCGGCGTCCCTTTCTTCATGTTGCGGGTCGATGCCGCCGGCAACATCTCCAAGCGCTTCGCCGGCGAGAATTTCCCTTTCTCCCGCTTCGGCGGCACCTGCCCGCGCTGGAACCTCCATTCGGCCTTCCAGACGCCGGGGCGAGTCGTCACCCAGATCGTCGAGACTCCGGACGGCCAGCGCTTCTTCACCATCGGCCGCACCGTCACCCGCTCGGTCCGTCTCGATCCGCGCGAGGACAGCCAGCTCGCCATCGGCCTCGGCTGCGACGTCAGGCATGCGGCCCGGATCGCCTATGCCGAGGGCCTCGACCTCGCCGCCCCCCATGTCACGGCGATCGGCCCCGCCTGTGCCATCTGCCCCCGGGTGCGCTGCCCGCAGCGCGCGGCGGCCCCGGCCGGCGCAACGCTGACCGTCAACGAGACCCGCAAGACGATCTCGCCCTTTCCGTTCCTGGGCGGGTGAGCGGGTGGTGGAAGCGGCCAGTGGCCGCCTCGGCGAGCAGCGCGGCGATCAAACGATTTGGCCGGTCGGAAGCATATAGGGCACGTGAAGTGCCGGGTCGGGATCGTCGCGCCATTTCAGAAGGAAGTCCCAGGCGGGTTTGTGAGAGGGAATGGCCAGCCAGCCGAGCTGCTGCCGGTCGCTCCGATATGCGGCTAGCAGAGCGTCGGAAGAGTCCGGGATCGTCAGGACACGATCCATCAGCAGGCCCGCCCACAGATCCGCCGGCACTGGATCGCCATGCTCCAGCAGGAAGCTCTGCAGCACGTCCTCGTTCGCGATATTGCAGCCAACGAAGCAGGTATGAAAGATACCGCAGCGATCGTCTGGCGCGTGGACGCTAAGCCATTCGCGCAGGGCGGGAATCTCCACTCCGATAAAGCCACTATAGACGAAGCCCCAAGGCCGCCGGTAGGCGTCCGGACTGAAGAAGCGGATCACCTCCCGCCCCGGAACCGCCCGGACCTTCGGGCGCCGCGGACGCAGAAGCCGCTCCTCGAAGCCTTCCTCGCTCAGCCCGCATCCGTAATTGCCCTGAATTCGCGGATGTTCATTCTTTTCCCCCCGGCTCGCTGGTCGGGCTAGTCCCCGGATTCGTCTATCGATCCGACGTCGGCGATCTCGATTGCATCGGGTTTGCCGCCGAAATCAGAGAAGTCCCCCGGGCCGGCGCCGATGAGAGCGCGGGCGAGGGGGGCGGAGAAGGAGATCTTGCCGTGCGCGGGATCGGCCTCGTCGTCGCCGACGATGTCGACGATGCGCTCCTGCCCGCCCAGGCGGAAGGTGACTCGGCTGCCGAAGGCGGCTTCTCCTTCAGGTGGGAGCGGTACCAGTTCGGCGGTGGCGAGGCGGGTGCGCCAGTAGCGCAAGGTCCGCTGCGCTTCGGCGAGGCGGGTTTCGTCCTTCTCCGACGCGACCAGCGCCGCCAGCGCGGCGACCCGCTCTTCCGCCTGCCTCAGGCCGGCGGCGGTGACCAGATTGGGGCCGACCGGGATGGGCAGCTCGAAGCGGGGCTCCTTATGCTCCTCGTCGCTTTCGCGGCGGAACGCGACGCTCATGCTCTGCCCTCCTCGACCTGGCGGGGGACACCGGCTTCGCCCAAAGCGCATTCGAGAGCGCCCCGGTTCCAGCCGCCCAGGTCCGCGGCCGCGGCATAGGTCGAGTCGAGGAAGGCCATCAGGGCCGCATCGGGGTCCGGCACGGCGCGGACGGCTTCGTAATCGAGGATGAACTCGCCCAGAGCGGCGTCGAAGCGGGCGGCTTCGGGCGCCACCGGCGCGTCGGCGAAGCCTTCTGGGCTCGGATAAGCATAGGAATAGAAAAACGGTCCGCCCTCGCCCCCCGCGCCGCCGGGCCAGAAGCCGGCGCTGGAAACTTCGTGGCTATAGGCCTCGCGAGTCACGTCGTCGGGGAGGTTGGGGATGCCGCCGGGATGGAGCGGCGCCGGCCGCCCGGAAAAGCGGGTGACGGCCAGATCGAAGCTGCCCCAGAAGAAATGGACCGGGCTCGCCTTGCCGAGGAAGCCCGAGCGGAACAGGCGAAAGACGCGGTCGGATTCGACCAGCGCGCCGTGCAGGCGCCGCGCGCTGTCCGGATCGTAGGCGCGCATCTCCTTGTCCTGGGCGAAGGGGATGGCGGGATCGACCTCGTTCGGCGCGGGATGGATGCGGATCGCGTGGCCGGCCCGTTCGAGCATCGCCATGACGATGCCGTGAAAGTCGGCGACCGGCATCGGCTGCAACGGCACGCTCATCCGCGCCGCGGCGCTTTCGTAGACGAGCCGGTGATCGGTCAGGTCGAAGGCGAGGGTGAAGGCGCCGCCCGCCGCGTGGATCGGCTCGGTGGCGAGGCCGCGCGGGGTGACGTGCAGGGTCAGATGCCAGCCATGGTTGCGCCACGGCAGAACGGCGGTCGCCACCTTCCCGATCAGCTGCGAGAAGAGATGGAGCGCAACGATCGTCGGCCGATCGCGGGCGGCATTGAGCGCGGGCCAGGCCATGGCTGAAGTTTGCCCGAGCTAATGCCCGGCTGCAATGCCGCTTGTCGCCTATAGAGGGATGTGTATAGAAGGGGTAGAGGATACACATCATGCGGACCAACATCGATATAAATGACAAGCTCATGACGGAAGCGCTCAAGGTGTCCGGCGCCGGCACCAAGCGCGAAGCGGTGGAGCTCGGCCTCCAGGCGCTCATTCGTCTCAAGCGCCAAGCGGAAATCCGCAAATATCGTGGCAAATTGAACTGGGAGGGCGACCTCGACGCGATGCGGACCGACCGGTGATCCTGGTCGATTCCAGCGTTTGGATCGATTTCTTCAGGGGGATTGTCACACCTCAGGCCGATCGCCTCCAGATCCTGCTCGGTGGACAGGAATTGCTGGTTGCGGATTTGGTCCTGATGGAGGTCTTGCAGGGCTACACCCGCGAGAGCGACTTCGCGACGGCGCTCGACCTCATGTCGCGCATGGAGGCGGTGGCGGTCGGCGGGGCGGTCGTGGCAATCGCCGCCGCCCGTCATTTCCGCGCCCTGCGCGCGATGGGCATCACGGTCCGCAAGACGATCGATTGCCTGATCGCGACGCGGTGCATTTTGGACGGCCACGCCCTGCTGTACAGCGATCGGGATTTCGACCCGTTCGTCGCCCATCTCGGCTTGGCTTCCGCGATGGATGAGCGCCCCGGCGCATGAAAAGGCGGCCCCGGCGTCGGAGAACGCCGGGCCGCCCGTCTCCCTTGGGGGGCGGGAGGGAGGCGCCGGAGTCAGGCGAGGCGGCCGACCATCTGGATCGGCTGGGCCATGTTGAAATAATTGGGGCTGGTGGCCATCGCCGCCTGGTGGATCTCCTCATATTGCTCGCGCGTGCCGTCGCCTTCGAGCGTGACGAGATAGTTGATCCGCCGGTAGCCGGCGGGCACCGATTCATCGAGCCCGAGGAAGCCGCGGAGGTCGAGCTCGCCCTCCATCTCGATCGCGCAATCGTCGAGCGCGATGCCGCGAATCGCCGCCTGGGCGTAGCCGACGGTCATGCAGGCGTTGACCGCGGCCATCAGCAGCTCCTGCGGATTGGGGGGCTATTGGCGCCGAGCAATTCCATCGGCTCGTCGGCGACGATGGTGAAGTTGCGCTGCACCTCCTCGCCAGCCAGCGTGCAGGATTCGACCGTGGTTTCGGAGCGGGTCCGGCCCTTCCATTCGGTCCTCACGCGAAAGGCGACCTTGCCGCAGCTGGGGTCGATGCCGATCCTGGCGAGGGTTTCGTCGAGGCTTTCGAGGTCGATGCCGTTGACCGGCGGGCGGGTGGTGGTGTCGAGCATGTCATTCTACCGCAGCGCCTGAGGCTTTCTTTCCCCCGCAAAGTTCCTCTAAGGGCAGCCTATGGCGAGCGATCTCGACAATATGAAGGACGACTGGCTCGGCCGGATCGGGGCGGCAGCGGATCCGGCGGCGCTGGAGGCCGAGCGCGTCGCCGCTTTGGGCAAGCAGGGGTCGGTGACCGCCTTGCTCAAGACGCTCGGCGCGATGTCGCCCGGGGAGAGGCAGAGCCAGGGCCCACGCATCCACGCGCTGCGCGAGGCGGTGACCGAGGCGCTGGCGGCGCGCAAGGCCGCGCTCGATGGCGCCGAGCTCGAGCGGCGGCTGGCGCGCGAGGGCCTCGACATGACCCTGCCGGTCGTTAAGGGCGCCGAAGGCTCGGTCCATCCGGTCAGCCAGGTGATGGACGAGCTCGCCGAAATCTTCGCCGATCTCGGCTTCTCGGTGGCGACCGGGCCCGAGATCGAGGACGATTGGCGCAATTTCACCGCGCTCAACATCCCCGAAAGCCACCCGGCGCGGGCGATGCACGACACTTTCTATTTCAACCGCGAGGATGGCGACGGCCACAGGATGCTGCTGCGCACCCACACCTCGCCGGTGCAGATCCGCACCATGCAGTCGCAACCGCCGCCCATCTACATCATTGCGCCCGGCCGGACCTACCGTTCGGACAGCGACGCCACCCACACGCCGATGTTCCACCAGATCGAGGGGCTGGTGATCGACCGCGGCATCACTCTGGGCCACCTCAAATGGACGCTCGAAACCTTCCTCAAGGCCTTTTTCGAGCGCGACGACATCGTGCTCAGGATGCGCCCATCCTATTTCCCCTTCACCGAGCCTTCGGCCGAGGTCGACGTCGGCTTCCACATGGAGAAGGGCCGGCGCGTGCTCGGCGGCGACGATCATTGGATGGAGCTGCTCGGATCGGGGATGGTCCACCCCCGGGTCATCGCCAATTGCGGACTCGATCCCGAACTATGGCAGGGCTTCGCCTTCGGCTGCGGAATCGATCGGCTGGCGATGCTCAAATATGGCATGGACGATCTGCGCGCCTTCTTCGACGGCGATTTGCGCTGGCTCAAACATTACGGCTTCCGCGCCCTCGACGTTCCGACCCTGAGCGGGGGCGTCGGCGCATGAAATTCACCCTCTCCTGGCTGAAGGAGCATCTCGACACCGATGCCGATCTCGCCGCCATCGTCGAGACACTGACCAGGATCGGGCTCGAGGTCGAAGGCGTCGAAAATGCCGCCGACGCGCTCGCTCCCTTCGTCGTCGCCGAGGTGCTGAGCGCGGAGCCGCACCCGCAGGCGGACAAATTGCAGGTGCTCAAGGTCAATGCCGGCACCGGCGAGGCGATCCAGGTCGTCTGCGGCGCCCCCAATGCACGAGCCGGCCTCAAGGGCGTGTTCGGTGCGCCGGGCGCCTATGTGCCGGGCAGCGATCTGACGCTCAAGGTCGCTGCGATCCGCGGCGTCGAAAGCCGCGGCATGATGTGTTCGGCGCGCGAGCTCGAGCTTGGCGACGCCCATGACGGGATCATCGAGCTTGCCGGCGACGCGCCGGTGGGGGCGTCCTATGCCGCTTATGCCGGACTCGACGATCCGGTGATCGACGTGTCGGTGACCCCAAACCGGCAGGACGCGATGGGCGTGCACGGCATCGCCCGCGATCTCGCCGCCGCCGGGCTCGGCGCGCTGAAGCCGGTCGACGCGCCCGACATTGCCGGCGCTTATCCGGCGCCGATCGAAATCCGGATCGAGGACGAGGAGGGCTGCCCGGCTTTCTACGGCCGCGTCCTGCGCGGCGTGATCAATTGCGCCTCGCCCGCCTGGCTTCAGCAGAGGCTGAAGGCAGTCGGCCTGCGTCCGATCAGTGCCTTGGTCGACATGACCAATTTCATCACCCTGAGCTACGGCCGGCCGCTCCATGTTTACGACCTCGCCAGGGTCGAAGGGGCGCTGGTCGCGCGCCGGGCCCGGGAGGGCGAGCAGGTGCTTGCGCTCAACGGCAAGACCTACGCCCTCGATCCCTCGATCACCGTGATCGCCGACGGCAAGGGCGCCGACGGCATCGGCGGGATCATGGGCGGCGAAAGCTCGGGAGTCACCGAGTCCACCGCCGACATCGTCATCGAATGCGCCTTTTTCGATCCCGAGCGGATCGCGCTCAGCGGCCAAAAGCTCGGCCTGACCTCCGACGCCCGCAGCCGCTTCGAGCGCGGTGTCGACCCATCATTTCTGGAGGCCGGTCTCCAGCTGGCGACGGCGATGGCGATCGAGCTGGTCGGCGGCGAACCCTCGCAGATCGTCCGCGCCGGCACCCCGCCCGACCTGTGCAAGATCGTCGCCTACGATCCCGCGCGCTGCGAAGGGTTGGCCGGAGTGGCGGTGCCCGAGGACAGGCAGGCCGAGATCCTTCAGCGGCTCGGCTTCGTCGTCGCCCGCGACACGCCGTGGCGGATCGCGGTGCCGTCATGGCGTCGCGACGTGGACGGCGCCGCCGACATCGTCGAGGAGGTGATCCGGATCGAGGGAATGCAGGCCGTGCCCTCGACGCCGCTGCCGCGCGCGCCGGGAGTCGCCCGGCCGACGGCGACGCCTGAGCAGATGATCGAGCGCAAGGCGCGCCGCGCCGCCGCCGCGCGCGGGCTCAACGAAGCGGTGACTTGGAGCTTCATCGGCGAGGCAGAGGCCGAATTGTTCGGCGGCTCGGCCTGGCTGCTCGCCAACCCGATCAGCGAGGAGATGAAGGCGATGCGCCCGTCTTTGCTGCCCGGATTGCTGGCGGCGACGGCGCGCAACGCGGCGCGGGGCCTGGACGACGTCGCCTTGTTCGAGATCGGGCGGCGCTATTTCGAGGATGGCGAGCGGCCGACCCTCGGCCTGGTGCTGGCCGGCGCGCGCGGCCGGCGCCACTGGCGCACCGGCAAGAGCGCCGGCGTCGACGCCTTCGACGCCAAGGCCGAAGCGCTCGCCATCCTCGCCGGCGCCGGCGCGCCGATCGACAATCTCCAGGTGCTGGGCGACGCGTCCGGCGTCTACCATCCCGGCCAATCGGGGCGGCTCTGCCTCGGGCCCAAGACGGTGCTCGCCGAGTTCGGCGCGCTCCATCCGCGCATCGCCGCGGCGTTCGACCTCGACGGGCCGGTGGTCGCCGCCGAGATCTTCCTCGACGCCATCCCCGGCAAGCGCGGCCAGATCGGCCACCGGCGCGCCGCCTATGCGCCACCGGCGCTGCAGGGCGTAACTCGCGACTTCGCCTTCCTCGTCCCCGCCGATCTGCCGGCCGATCAATTGCTTCGCGCCGTGCGCGGCGCCGACAAGGCTGCGATCACGAGCGTGAGCCTGTTCGATCTGTTCACCGGCCAGGGCGTGCCCGAGGGACGCAAGTCGCTCGCGATCGAAGTGGCGCTCCAGCCCGGGGAGAGGAGCTTCACCGAGGAGGAGCTGAAAGCGATCTCCGACCGGATCGTTGCGGCGGCGGCCAAGCTGGGCGCCACGCTCAGGACCTGAGGTGGACTCCGACGCCAGGATCAGGGCGTCGTTCGCGGAGCAGGGCCGATGGTGCGGCCGGCTCGGCTCTCCCTTCACCGCCTTGCTGTGCGCCACTCTCGCCGAAGCGCTGGATCGGACCGCCCCCGTGGGCGCGCGGGTGCTCGACTGGCCGGGCGATCCCGCACCCGCCGCCGATGCGCTTGCGCTGCGGCTGTGCGGCGGGCTGCACGGGCTGGTCCTCGGCGGGAGCGCGCCCGACCTCGCCGCGCTCTATCCGCCGGCGCCCCTGCCCGAAGCGGCGGCGCTCCGGCGCGCCCTGGCGCCGGTGCTGGCGTCGGACACGTTGCTGCCATGGCTGGCGAGCGCCCCGCAGACCAACGAGGTCGGCCGGTCCGCCGTGCTGATGGCGGGGCTCCACGTCGTCGCGGCGCGCTTTGCCCAGCCGATCCTGCTCTACGAACTCGGCGCCAGCGCCGGGCTCAACCTCCAGCTCGACCGTTACGGTTTCGATCTGGGCGGCCTGCGCGCGGGCGAGTCCGGTTCCCCAGTTTGCCTCGCGCCGCTCTGGACCGGTCCGCCGCCGCCGGCGGCCGAGGTGCGGATCGCGGGCCGGCGGGGTTGCGACCTCAATCCGCTCGACCCGCGCCGCGACGCCGACAAGCTGCTCGCTTATCTCTGGCCCGATCAGCAGGCGCGCCTCGCTTCGGCGCGCTCCGCGCTCGCCATCGCCGCCGCGGACCCGCCCCCGGTCGACGCGGGCGACGCCGCCGACTGGATCGAGGCGCAAATACGGCCCGCGTCGCCGCATGGCGTGACCCGCGCGGTCGTCCACAGCGTCGCCTTCCAATATTTCCCGGCGCCGGCGCAGGCGCGCATCGTGCGCCATCTCGCCCGGATCGGGGCGGCCGCCGATCGGGATGCGCCGCTCGCCTGGCTCCGTTTCGAAAAGCGGCCCGAGGATGAAAGGTTCAGCTTGCGGTTGCGGACCTGGCCGGGGACGGAGGAGCTGCTCGCCTGGGCCCATCCCCATGCCACGACGGTCGAATGGCTGGATAGAAAGCCAAGCTAATTATATCGCCTTCGCAACTATTGCGTTTGCACCAGTTCGTCCGTCACCGCCCAATGGCCGTCCAGCCAGCGCATGATCTCGCGCGCCGCCGGGTGATCGAAGGCGGCGTAGCGGGCGCGCAGGACGGCGCGGCGCTCGGCCAGCCGATCGAGGCCGCGATCCTGGAGCGCAAGCAGATCCCGGCCGACCCGCGCCGCCAGGTCCTCGCCGAGCACGGCGCGCGCGGCGCGCGCGAAGGCGGCGCCATATTCGTAGGCCTCGCCGTCGCGATAGCTTTCGGCGAGGGTCAGCGCGGGGATCCGGCTCAGCACCGGCTGCGAGGCCGGATTGACGCCGTGGCCGGCGATCTGGCCGGCGATCGCGGCGGGCCGGCCGGTGAAGGCGCGCAGGTGCAGATGCTGCGCCATTCGGGCGCCGTCATTGACGGGATAATTGTCCCACAGGAAGGGCTTGCGGCGCAGTTGGCCGGCAATCCGGGCGAGGTGGCCGGGGCTGAATTCGCGCGCGCACACCTCCTCGCCGGTCCAGAAGATGCGGATCGCCGGATCGAGCAGCCGCCCCAGCTGCTCGAGATAGAAAGGCGGGCGCTCGCCGAAGGCGGCGTCGACGATCGGATCGTCGGAATAATAAGACGGGCAGCAGAAGATCCGGTCGGCGCCGGCGCGCTCGGCGGCGAATTGGACGATTGCGGCCTGGCGCGCGGCGAGATCCGGGACGTCGCCGCGCATGTCGTCGAACAATATGGCGATATCGTCGGGACGGAGCTGGGCGAGATCGGCGAGCTTGCGGGCGAGCGCGTCCTGCCAGCCGGCTTCGGGCTGGAGGTGGAGCTCGAACGGGCTGAGGCCGATTCCGAAGCGCACGCCCTCGGCGCGGCAGGTTTCGCGCAGGGATGCGAGCTCGGCCAGAACCTCCTCGGGATGGGGCTCGCGCCAGCGGCGGCGCAGATGGGCGTCGGCCTTGGGCGCGTAGAGATAGAAGCCGTAGCCGCGCGGGGCGAGGAAGCGGATCGTATCGGCGCGCTCGGCCCAGCTCCACGGCCGCCCGAAAAAGCCCTCGATCAGGCCGAGCTCGGGCGTCATCCGGGCCGATCCAGGACGTTGATCGCCGCGTGCACCGCCGCCTCGATCTCGGCGCGCGGCAGGCCGGGCGGGATCGGCGCGCCGAAGCGGAAGGTGACGATTCCGGGCCGCTTGACGAAGGTCCGGCGCGGCCAGAGCAGGCCGCTGTCGAGCGCGACCGGGACGACGGGCAGCTTCAGCGCGCGATAGAGGCCGGCGAAGCCCGATTGCAGCGGCGGCTGCTGGCCCGGCGCCACCCGCGTGCCCTCGGCGAACAGCACGATCGGCCGGCCTTCCGCGATCGCCGCCTGGGTCGCGCGCATCATCGCTCGCAAGGCGCCGGCGCCGCCGTCGCGGTCGACGGGAATAATGCCGTAGCTCCGCGCCACCCAGCCCCAGAGCGGAATGTCCGAAAGCTCGCGCTTCATGACCAGGGCGGGCTCGTGGAGCAGCAGCACCAGCTCCATCGTCTCGTACATCGACTGGTGCTTGGCGGCGACCAGCATCGGGCCGCGCGGTATCTCTCCTTCGACCCGCGGACGGATGCCGAGCAGGTAGCGGGCGCACAGATGGTGGAATCGGACCCAGAAATGGGTGACTCCACGCAGCGGGCGGCTGCCGAACAGGCTGGCCGGAAAGGCGGCGAGCACGCACAGGAGGCTGCCCGGATAGAAGATCAGGGCGAAGATCAGCGAGCGGGCGAAGGCCATCAGATGCCGATGAGGTCGGCGGCCCGGCCGAGCAGATATTTGTTATATTCGACGAAGATATCCTCGAAGCCGGGCTCGGTCGGCACCGCGTCCACGACGATATGGATGTCGGCGCCGAGCCGCTTGCGGACCTCGTAGCCGGCGCGCGGCATATGGAGATCGTTGGTGATCAGCCGGATCGACGTGAAGCGCCGCCGCGCGAGCCAGCGGGCGATCTCGTCGGCGTTGGAGCGGGTGTCGAAGGATTCGCGGTCCAGGGCGATGCAGCAGTCGAACAGGCGCGGGTCGACGTCGTGCAGCGCGGCCAGCTCCTGGGGACGGACCTCGCGGGCGACTCCCGAGATCAGCATCCGCCGGGCCAGCCCGCGCTCCATCAGCGCGAAGCCGCGCTCGAGCCGGCCCGAACCGCCGGTCAGCACGACGATCGCGTCGGTGCGCTCGTCGCCGGCGGGCTTGGGCAGCGTCACCGCGAAGGCGGCATAGCCGAGCCCGTAACAAAGCAGCAAAAAGGCCGCCAATCGAACAATCCAGCGAATCACAGCATTCGCCCCAGGGCTCGAAGAATGGTGAGGCGCGCGACCAGCATGGCGAGGAGAACGCCCAGCACAGGCAAAGCGACCAGCATCCCCCAGGCCGGCGCCTGGATCGATGCCGAGCCGAGCAGCTCCGAGCCCAATGCCGAGACTCGCTGGCCGATGCCGATCAGCGCCAAGGCCGCGAGAATGAAGCCGACCAGCCCGCCGAACAAGGCGTCGAGCGCGATCCGGCGCTGAAACAGGCGCGCGACCTGAACGTCGGTCGCGCCCATCAGGTGCAGGGTTTCGATGGTCGCCCGGTGGGTGTCGAGCGAGGCGCGGGCGGCGAGCACCACGGTTGCCGCGGTCGCCCCGACCATCAGTAGGACGAGACCGACCGCCAGCCATTGCAGCGCCCCGATCAGCGACGCCAGGGGCGCCAGCCACTGGCCGTTGTCGTCGACCCGCGCCGCCGGCGCGACCGCGGCGACCGCCCTGGCGAGGCCTTCGAGCTGGCGGTGCGCCTCGGGAGTGAGGTCGACGTCGATCAAGGCGGGGACCGGCAGGTCGCTCTCCAGGCCGCCCGTGCCGAGCCAGGGTTCGAGCAATTCCTGCACCTCCGCCTCGGGCACGGGCCGGACTTCGGTGACGCCAGGAAAATCCTCGAGCGCTGCCGCCGCGGCCGCCGCCTGGGCGCGGCGCGAATCGGGATTGGCCTCGACGATCTGGATGGTGACCCGGGTGCCGAGCTGGGCGTCGAGCCGCGCCGCCGCTCCGCCCAGGCCGAGGCCGGCGGCGGCGGCGAGCACGGTCAGGAACATCATGATAGCGATCACCCAGGGCATCGGCCCTGCGATCCGGCCCTCGGGCAGCAGGCCGCGCTCGGCGCGGCCGAACTTGCGCACCCCGGCCTTCACGAGTCCCGCCTCTTTGGCGGATGGCGCAGCGCACCGGTCGGGTCGGCGATCTGGCCGCGGTCGAGGCGGAGCATCTCGGCGCGCTGGATTCGCCCGAGCAGGTGGAGATCGTGGGTGGCCATGACCACGGTCGTGCCGAGCTTGTTCAGCGAATCGAACAGATGGAGCAGCCGGGTGGCCATTTCGGGATCGACATTGCCGGTCGGCTCGTCCGCGACCAGCAAATCGGGGCGCCCGATGACGGCGCGGGCGATGGCGACGCGCTGCTGCTCGCCGCCCGACAAAGTCGCCGGGCGCGCGCTGGCGCGGTCGGCGAGGCCGACCCAGGCGAGCATCTCGCGGACCGGTGTTTCCAGATCCTTGTCCTCGACCCCGGCGACACGGAGCGGCAGGGCGACATTGTCGAACGTGGACAGGTGCGCGACCAGCCGGAAATCCTGGAAGACGACGCCGATCCGCCGACGGAAGCCGGGCAGGCGGCCGCGCGGCATGGTGACGATATCCTCGCCGAACAGGCGGATCAGGCCGCGGCTCGGCCGAAGCGCCAGATAGAGCAATTTCAGCAATGACGTCTTGCCGGCGCCGGAGGGGCCGGTGAGGAAATAGAAGCCGCCGTCGCGCAGCGAGAAGCTGAGATCGGACAGCGTCTCGGCGCCGGTGCCGTAACGCAGCCCGACATTCTCGAACTGTACGATCGACCCGCTCGCGTTCAGAACCCGCCTCCCCGGCCACCATGGCCCGCCCGACATGGCATGGCCCCGCCCTTCCCTTCAAGCGTTACCCCTCGGTTGCCGGCCGTCATATGCTTGCAACGAAGGAGTCTGCCGTGCTTAGAGTCGAAGAGAGCCCTGCCCGGGAGCGCGCGTACGCATGATCCTCTCCTGCCCGTCCTGCAAGACCCGCTACGTAGTGCCGGACAGCGCGATCGGGCCGACCGGCAGAAAGGTGCGCTGCGCCTCCTGCCGCTTCTCCTGGGTACAGGATCCGCCGCCGCTCGATCTTGACGCCCCGGCGCCGTCCGCCGCGGCCCCGGCTCCCGTCGCGGCCGTGCCGCCCCGGCGCGAATCCCCGCCTCCGCCGCCGCCGGCGCCCACGGATTATGCCGAGCCCGAACCCGAAACCTACGCGCCGCCAGAGCACCGCTATCGCCGGAACCCCGCCCGTTTGTGGACGATCCTCGCAATCGTGGCGGCGGCGCTGATGATCGCCGCTTTCGCCGCCGTGCAGGTGTTCGGCATGCCGGATCTTGGCCAGCGCATCGGCATTCCGGTGCAGGCGGTCAACGCGCTCGACATCGAGGGCGGCGCCAATCGGCAGCGGCTGCAAAGCGGCAACGAATTGCTCACCGTGCGCGGCGCCATCACCAACCGCACCGACGCGGTCCAGCGCGTGCCGCAGATCAAGGCCGAGCTCAAGGACGCGCAGGGTCGGGTGCTCTACGACTGGCAGATCGCGCCGCCGGTGCGCGAGCTGCAGGCGCGCGGCCGGGTCACCTTCGACAGCGCCGAGATGGACGTGCCGCGCGGCGGCCGTCAGCTTACCCTGAGCTTCGGGCCGATTTCCTGAGCACCCAGGCGAACCGCCCGAACTGCATCGCGGCGGAAACCAGCATACCGGCGCCGGCCGCATAAGCGAGGCCGTCGGGACCCCAGCCCTGCCGGACCAGCAGCCAGCCGAGGCCGCCGGTGACGACGAAGAAGCCGATTATTCCGTTCATGCCCGCCCAGACCTGTTCGCCGAGCGAGCGCAAGGCGGCGCCGAACACATATTGCAGGCCGTCGAAGAGCAGGAACGCGCCCATGATCGAAAGCATGGACGCGGCCAATGCGACCACGGCGGGATCGTCGGAGAAGGGCCAGACCAAAGGCGTGGCGGCGAAGACGAGCAGCAATGATCCCGCCCCCAGGATGATCCCGGCCAGCCCGGCCGCGATCAGGGCGCGCGGCCAGGCCTCGCCGCGCGCGCCGGCGCCGACCGCATTACCGACCCGCACCCCGGCCGCCGAGGCGAATCCCATAGACAAGGCGAAAGCGAGATTGTGGATCGAGAGCATCGCCTGGAAGGCGCCGGCGGCTTCGTTGCCGAGCTGGGTCGAAAGCACCATCAGCCAGGCGAAGCCGGCCAGCTCGAGCGACGCGCCGACCGCCGGCATCAACCCGAACCAGGCCAGGGCCGGAACGCCCGCGAGGGCGCGACGTATCGCCGGAGGGCTGCAATCGCGCACGCGCCGCTCCTGCGCGCGGGGCAGCCACCAGATCGAGGCGATCATCGCCGCCGCGCCCAGCCAGGACACGGTCGCGGTCGCATAGGCCGCGCCGACGGCGCCCAACGCAGGCAGGCCGAACTGGCCGCCGACCCATGCCCAGGCCAGGATCGCGTTGAGCGGCAACATCAGCAGATTGACGGTCATCACCCGGCGCGGGCGGCTGATTCCCTCGAGAAAATAGGAGGAGGCCGCGAGCAGCAGCTGCGCCGGGAAGGCGAGCGCCATCGCATCGACCACGGCGGCGCCCGGACGCCGCAAGGCCGGCTCGACACCGACCAGGGCAAGCAGATCGAACGACCAGAACAGCAAGACGACCATCGCCGCCACGCCGATGATCAGACCGAGCGCAACGCCCGAGCGGAAGATCTCGCCGGTTTCTGCGAGCCGTCCGCCACCGTCGGCGCGCGACGCGAAGACGAGGACCCCGGACAATCCGGCAAAGCCCATCACGATGGCGATGAAGGTGAGCGTCCGGCTGGCGGCCAGCGCAGCCAGCTCCCCGGTGCCGTAATGGCCGACCACCGCGACGTCGACGATGTGCATCAACGTCCAGTTGAGGCTGGTCAGCATGATCGGCCAGGCCAGGCGCAAGATGCGCCTCGCCTCGTCAATCGTTTCTGCCCGGTTGTAGCGCATCGCCGCCGCCGATAGACGAGACCCATGCGGATCGGAATACTCACCGGCGGCGGCGACGTGCCCGGGCTCAACGCCTGCATTCGCTCCGCGGTGCTTTCGGCGGACGATCTCGGCTGGGAGGTGGTCGGCTTCCGGCGCGGCTGGGAAGGCGTAATGGGGATCGATCCGGGCGACCCTGCCAGCGTCGCCGCCCACTCGCTCGCGCTGACCCGCGAGAGCGTACGCGGCATCGACCGCACCGGCGGCACCATCCTCCACACCTCCCGCCGCGATCCGCGCACCGAGAAGGAAGGCGACCGGACCGGGCACGTCCTCCACGTGCTGGAGACGCTCGGCGTCGACGCGATGATCACCCTGGGCGGGGACGGCACCTTGCGCTTTTCCGCCCATCTCGCGTCACAAGGCATCTGCGTCATCTCAGTGCCCAAGACGATGGACAATGACGTGTTCGGCACCGATTATTGCATCGGCTTCTCGACCGCGGTCAGCCGCTCGGTGGAAGCGATCAACGCCTTGCGGACCACGGTCGAAAGCCACGAGCGGATCGGCGTCGTCGAACTGTTCGGCCGGCGCAGCGGCGAAACCGCCCTGCTCGCCGGCTTCCTCGCCCAGGTCGACCGCACCGTGATCGCCGAAGTGCCGGCGGATCTCGACCTGCTGCTGCCTCTCCTGGCCCAGGACAAAGCGTCCAATCCCGCCCATTATGCGATGTGCGTGATCTCGGAAGGCGCGAAGATTGAGGGCGAAGGGCAAGGCGACGGCGACATTTCCAAGCCGGCCATCGAGCGCGCCGAGGGCGGCGTCGGCCACCGGCTCGGGCGCGCGATCACCGCTCGCCTCGGCGACGGCGTCGTCATTCAGGAACTTGCCTATCTGATGCGCTCGGGCGAGCCCGACGCAATGGACCGGATGGTCGGCTTTGCCTTCGGCGGCCTCGCCATCCAATTGCTCGAGCGCGGAGAGAAAGCGCGGATGGTGACCTTGTCCAACGGGACCTACGACCACGTCCCGATCGACACCCTGCTCAAGGGCAAGAAGTCGGTCGACGTCGAGGCGCTCTACGACAGGGCCGGCTATCGCGCCCGGCTGATGCGGGTCGAGGGCATGCCGATGTTCCTCTATTGAAGCCGTTGCGGAAGGCCGGAACCGCTGCTAGACGCACCCGCTGCCAGACGCCGGACCCTCCGGCGGTTCTTCAAATGTGCGGTCGTGGCGGAACTGGTAGACGCGCAACGTTGAGGTCGTTGTGGGCGAAAGCCCGTGGAAGTTCGAGTCTTCTCGACCGCACCATTTGATATACGCCGGATAAGCGGGCAGACCTTCCCCGATGGGGGAGCCAGCCACCGCCGCCGCACCCGCCGCGCACGCAAGCGAGGCCCGCGCGCTCGGCTTCTGGCTATGCCTGTCGCTCTCGATCGGCACCTTCATCGGCTCCGGCATCTTCCTGCTTCCCGCCCAGCTCGCGCCGTTCGGCTGGAACGCTTTGTTCGGCTGGCTGATCACCATCGGGGGAGGCCTGTGCCTTGCCTTCGTCTTCGCGCGGCTCGCCCGGGCGCTGCCCTCCGCGGCGGGGCCTTATGCCTTCGTCGGCGAGGCGTTCGGACCTGTCCCGGCCTTCGCGGTCGCCTGGAGCTACTGGATCTCGACCTGGGTCGGCAATGCCGCGATCGCGACTGCGGCGATCTCCTATCTCTCCCTGTTCGCGCCGGCGCTGACGGCGACGCCCGGGCTCGGCGCGCTGGCGACCGGCTGCCTGCTCTGGTCGCTGACCCTGCTCAATTGTCTCAGCCTCAAGGCCGTCGGCCGCTTCCAGCTGGTGACGGTCCTCCTGAAGCTGATGCCGCTGATCGTCGTGATCGCGCTCGCCGCCTTCGTGATCGGCACGGGCCGGCAGGAGACGATGCTCCCCTTCCGTGCGGAGGATATCGACCTGTCGTCGATCAATTCGGCGGCCGCCCTCACCTTGTGGGCGATGCTGGGCGTCGAGGCTGCCTCCTTCGCCAGCCGCACCGTCAAGGATCCGGAGCGGACCGTGCCGCGCGCGACCCTCGTCGGCACCTTCCTGGTCGGCGCGATTTACATTCTCGTCTCGACGCCGATCATCCTCTACCTTCCAGGCGCCGACGTCGCGCAATCGAGCGCGCCTCTCGCGCTCTTCGTCGAGCGCTATTGGGATCCGAACCTGGCCCTGCTGGTCGGCCTGTTCGCCGCGATCAGCGCGATCGGCGCCCTCAACGGCCTCACCCTCGTCCAGGGTGAGCTGCCCTTGGCCATGGCGCGCAACGGCGCCTTCCCCAAATGGTTCGCCAAGACCTCGCCGCAGGGCACCGCGGTGCGAGCCCAGATATTGTCCACGAGCCTCGCCTCGATCCTGATCGCCGCCAATGCCAGCCGCTCGGTCGCCGGCCTGTTCGTGTTCATGGCCCTGCTGTCGACGGCGGCGACCCTGATCCTCTACCTCGCCTGCGCGCTGGCTGCCCTGAGGCTGCAGCACAGGAATCGCATCAAGCGATCGGGGCTGCTCAGCCTGCTTGCCGCATTGGCCGCCGTCTATTCGATCTGGACATTGTTCGGCGCCGGCAGGGAAGCGACGATGTGGGGCGCCGCTTTGCTGGCGGCGGGCATTCCGGTCTATTGGCTCATGCGCTCCAGCCGGGCGGCGGCGGCTCGGCTAGGCGAGTCTCCGGAATCAGCCGCCTGAGCTTCCTCGCGAAGCTCCGCAGACACACTTCGCTCCGGCCCAGCGGCCCAGGCGTGTAGAAGCTGGAGCCCATGCCCTGCTGAACGCGACGGATAAGCGCGGTGTCCTCGAGATTCACGCGGCGGTTGATCCGCCAATTGAGGTAGCGCGCCGCCTTCATCTCGCGGCGCGCATCGGGCAGCGCGTAGCTGACTTCGCGAACCAGCGTTTCGGTGGGGCCGACCGGCACGAAATGCATGAAATCGACCTGATCCGGATAGATGTCGATCGCAACATTCGGCCAGAGCTTGAAATAGAGCCAGGTCCGGTCCTCCCCCGGGAGCAGGGCCTGGTAGGCGCGCTCGGAGAGGTTGGTCGAAGGACGATCGACCAATGTGCCCGACATCCGGTCGACATGGGCGCCTGCCTCGATCCTGTAATCGCCGCCGAACAGGCGGGCGAGCCCGGGATGGGCGACGTTGATGTGGAGGCCGTCCGAATAATTGTCGGCGACGTTCTTCCAGTTGACGTCGCGCGGCCGCAGAGTGATGCGCCCTATCGCCTCGAGCGCCTCGAGGCGATAGGGCGCGATCTCCTCCTCGTAGGGCGCCATCATCGCGGCGACACTGGGCCCGCCGCTTTCGAGCCGGACGAACAGGAAGCCTCGCCAATCCTCCATCGCGACCGGGAGCAGGCCGAGTGCGGCCATGTCGAGCCCGGGATAATCCTCTTTGGCGGGGACGCCGACCAGGCGGCCGTCAGCGCCATAGGTCCAGGCGTGATAGGGGCAGGTGAGCCGCTTCGCGCAGCCGCCGGTGCCATCGACGAGCCGCGAGCCGCGATGGCGGCAGACGTTGGCGAAAGCGCGCGCCTCGCCGTCATTGCCGCGGATGACGAGGACGCTCTCGCCCAGGAAATCGAGGGTCCGCCAGTCGCCGGGCTTCGGGATTTCGCTGGCGTGGCAGACGATCTGCCAGGAGGGCCGAATCAGCCGCGCCATCTCGACCCGGAAATATTCCTGGTCGTGATAGACCCAGCCCGGGAGGCTCAAATCCTCCTGGGCGTCGGCTTCGCAGGGCTGCAGGCGAGCGACTTCGGACATGCCGGCCTCCTATCACGGCGGGAGCGCAAAGTCGCGCCAGACGACTTTCCATTGACCGCGGCCACTTGCAATCCCACATCGCGGCTATGGAGCCCAAGCACCTCAGCGACGCCGAATGGCGCGACCGCCTTTCGCCCGAGCAATTCCATGTCCTGCGCGAGGGCGGAACCGAGCCGGCCTTTACCGGCGTCTATTGGGACAATCACGATCACGGCGCCTATCGTTGCGCGGCCTGCGGCAACGATCTGTTCGACAGCGGCACCAAGTTCGACAGCGGCAGCGGCTGGCCCAGCTTCACCGGCCCGGCGGCAAAAGACCATGTCACCCTGCACGAGGATATCAGCCATGGCATGGTCCGCACCGAAGTCCGCTGCGCGCGGTGCGGCGGCCATCTCGGCCACGTCTTCCCCGACGGGCCCGGGCCGGAGGGCCTGCGCTATTGCATCAATTCGGCCTCGCTCGACTTCGCCAAAAGCGACGGGGAGAAGGAGGGCGAGTAAGCCGCGGTTCAGGCGCCGCGCGCTTCTGCTTGCTCCCGTGACTCGCCGACTCTATCCGTAGCCCGCGATGGCCACCGGCGCCCCTCCCCGTCCCCGCTCGCGCCTGCGCCGGTATTTCGTCACCGGCCTGAAGATCTTCGCCTATCTTCTGGTCATCAGCCTCGTCGCTTTGGGCGTCGCCGTTTCGGTCGCGGTCAGCCAATTGCCCTCTTATGGCGAGCTGATCCGGCGCGACGACCTCGGCCAGATGATCCGCGTCCGCGCCGCCGACGGCACGATCATCCATACGATGGGGCCGAGCTTCGGCGAATGGCTCACGTATGACGAGATTCCGCCGATCATGCGCGACGCGATGATCGCGGTCGAGGACCGGCGCTTCCGTTCCCATCCCGGAATCGATCCGATCAGCACCGTTCGCGGCGTCTGGGTGGGCTGGACCGGCGGCGACCGCGTCCGCGGCGTTTCGACCATCACACAGCAGCTCGCCCGCAATATCTTCCTGACCAACGATCGCAGCTTCACCCGCAAGGTCCGCGAAGGCATTCTCGCGCTCGCGCTCGAATGGCGGTTCTCGAAGGACCAAATCCTCGAACTCTATCTGAACCGCGTCTATTTCGGCGGCGGCGCCTATGGCATCGACGCCGCCTCGCGCCGCTTCTACGGGCACAGCGCCAAAACCCTCTCGATCCCCGAGGCGGCGATCATCGCCGGCCTGGTCAAGGCGCCGTCCAATTATTCGCCGACCGCGGACGCCGAGGCGGCGCGCGGCCGCGCAGACGTCGTCATCGCCCTGATGGTGCGTAGCGGCACGATCACCCCGGCCCAGGCGGCGGCGGCACGGCCACAGGACATTCGCTTCGCGCCGACCACCCAGCGGCACAACATCGCCCGCTATTTCATCGACTGGGTGCTGCCCCAGCTCGACATGATGATCGACGAAACCGTCCAGCCGATCGACGTGTGGACCACGATCGATCTCAACATGCAGCGCGCCGGGGTCGCCGCGATCAATGCCAATGCGCCGCGCAACGCCCAGGGCGCCCTGGTTTCGCTCGACCGCGACGGCGCGGTGCGGGCGATGGTCGGCGGTCGCGACTATCTCAATTCCAGCTACAACCGAGCCACCCAGGCCACCCGCCAGCCCGGTTCGTCGTTCAAATTGTTCGTCTATCTGACCGCGATCGAGGCCGGCTACCGCCCCGACAGCCAGGTCAACGACGCCCCGATCACGATCGGCGGCTGGAGCCCGCGCAACAGCTCGGGCACCTTCGCCGGACCGGTGTCGGTGCGCCAGGCCTTCGCCTTGTCGATCAACACGGTGGCGGTCCGCCTCACCCAGGAAACCGGGACTCGCGCGGTCGCCGACATGGCCCAGCGCTTCGGCATCACCTCGCGGATCGATACCAACCCGTCGATGGCGCTCGGCTCGTCGGAGGTCCGCCTGATCGACATGACCCGCGCCTATGCCGCGGTTTCGCGCGGCGGCGTCGGCGTCACGCCCTATGGCGTCCGCCGGGTCACGACTGCCGACGGCACCCTGCTCTTCCAGCACGCGGCCGAGGAATCGCGCGTGCTGGTGGCGCCCTGGGTGGCGGCGCAAATGACCGACCTGCTGCAATCGGTGGTCGCCAACGGCACCGGCCGCTCGGCCGAGCTCGGCCGGCCGACCGCGGGCAAGACCGGCACGACGAGCTCCAACAAGGACGCCTGGTTCATCGGCTTTTCGAGCGGGGTCACCACCGGCGTGTGGATGGGGCGCGACGACAATCGCGCTCTGCCAGGCCTCGCCGGCGGCCGGGCGCCGGCCCGCGCCTTCCACGATTTCATGGTCCGCGCCGTCGCCAATCGACCGCCGGAGGCCTTCGCCACCGAGATCCAGACTCCCGACTGGCAGGTCGAGCCCGACAACGGAATCTGGTTCGCCCCGGCCGACGAGGAGGGCGATGGCGGCCAGTTCGTCGACGAGGACGGCAATCCGATCGAGCGGCCGCCGCCGCCCGAGGATAACAAGCCGACCGGCGATTATGCCGCCCCGCGCGACGAGGAGGACGTGCAGATCGAACGGCTCGACCGCGATCTACGCGAGCGCCCGCTCGGCAGGCCCCGCGAGCCCGCACGCCGGCCGCCGCGCGACGAGGAGCGGCCGCGGCGCGGCGACACTTATTGAGCCCTGGGCCCGATCCGGTGCAGGCCGGCGCCCTCGCGACGAAGCCACGCCCGGGCGGGCTTCGGATCGGTTCCGAGCAAATCCGCCAGCAAAGCGTGGAATTCCGGCCCGTGATTGAGGTGGACGAGATGTGCGACCTCGTGCGCGACGGTGGCGCGGCGCACGAATTCGGGCGCGAGGATCAGCCGCCACGAATAGCGGATCGCGCCCCGGCTCGTGCAACTCCCCCAGCGCGAGACCGGATCGCCGATCGCGACTCGCGACGCCATGACGCCGGCCTTGGCGCCGAATTCCCGAGTCTCTCGCGCCAGCACGTCGAGCGCGTGGCCGCGCAGCCAGCGCAGCAGCCGCCGCTCCAGCCCCTCGCGCGGGCCGCCGGCGACGAGCCGTCCGTCGCCTCTTTCGATCCGCCGCGGCAGCACAGGATCCCAGTCGAGCCGGTGCGCCACGCCTTCGAGCGGCACCGTGCAGCCGGGCGCGAAGGGGGTCGACTCGGGAATATCCGCCAGCGCCGCCTCGATCCAGTCGCGATGGCCGGCGGCCCAGGCCAGCGCCCGCCGCCGCGAGACGAGGCGCGGCACGGTCAGCGTCACCCCCCTTGTCCGCGGGTCGACGCGCAGGCGCATGTCGCGCGCACGCGGGCTCACCTTGATGGTCACCGGCGCCCCGCCGATTGTGTCTTCGTCAGAGGGCGCGGTCGACGAGATGAAGTTCCAGATCGCCAGCGTCATCCTCCGAGATCGTCCAGCCGCGCACCGACATGCCCGCTTCGTGCACCGAATTGCGGTCGCCGCTGATCAGATAATGCCATTCGTGCAACGACCGCCCTTCCGCGCGCAACCGATAGGCGCAGGTCGAGGGCAGCCAGTCGATCGAGGCCAGCTTCCTCAGATCGAGCCGCACGCAATCGGGGACATAGGCCTTGCGGTCCCTATAGTCGGTGCAGCGGCAGCTGGTCCTGTCGAGAAGGCGGCAGGCGACGTTGGTCGGGAAAGTCTCGCCGGTCACCTCGTCCTCGAGCTTGTGCAGGCAGCATTTGCCGCAGCCGTCGCACAGCGCCTCCCATTCGGCGCGATCGAGCGCCTCGAGCGGCAGCTCCCAGAATTTCGCCCTCATCGCACCCACCGATCGAGCTCGGCGGCGACGCCCTCCGGCCCCTCGTCGTGCGGGACCAGGACGATGGGCGCGCCCGCCGGATCGTAGAGCACGGCCATCTGGGTATGGTTGACGTTGTAGGCGCCGCCGGGCGCCGGCGCGGCGCGCTCGTAGAAGATGCGGTATCGGCGCGCGACTTGGGCGATCTCGGTTTCGCTGCCGGTCAGGCCGACGAAGCGGGGATGGAAGGCCGCGACGAATTGACGAAGCACCGCCGGCGTGTCGCGCACCGGATCGACGGTGATGAAGATGGGCTGCACCCGCGCCGCCCGCGCCGGATCGGCCGCCTCGAACCGGCGCAGGCCGGCGGCCAGCGTCGCCATGTCGACCGGACAGACGTCGGGACAAAAGGTGAAGCCGAAATAGACCAGCCGGTATTTGCCGGCGAAGTCGCCGTCGCTGACCCGGCGCCCATTCTGGTCGGTCAGCGCGAACGCGCCGCCCATCGTGGCCCCCTCCAGCGGCGGCGATTCGCCGCGCGGCGCGCAGCCGCCCAGCAGCAGGGCCAACAATATGGCGGACAGAGGCAGAAGACGCGCGCTTTCGTTCATGACAGCATCAGCCTTGCTTTGCTAAGGCGCCGCGATCAAGCCGAATGCGCGGAACAGGGATGATCGAGCCGATGAAGCATGCAACCAAACTGGCGTTAGCCGTTCTCGCGCTGACCGCCGCGCCGCTCGCCGGCCAGAGCTTCTCCGAAGGCTTCAATTTCCTCAAGGGCGTGCGCGAGCGCGACGGCGAGGCGGTCGAGAGGATCCTCGCCAATCCGGGCTCGACCGCGATCAACCATCGCGACCCGTCCTCGGGCGAGGGCGTCCTCCATATCCTGGTGCGCGGGCGCGACCTTTCCTGGCTCGCCTACATGCTCGGCCGCGGCGCCAGGCCCGATTTGCAGACCAATGACGGCACGACGCCGCTGATCCTCGCCGCGCAGATCGGCTGGCGCGAGGGCGCCGAGCAATTGCTCGTCCGCCGCGCCAATGTGAACCTCGCCAACAGCCGCGGCGAGACGCCCTTGATCTTCGCGGTGCAGCGCCGTGACCTGCAGATGGTCCGGCTGCTGCTGTCGCAGCGCGCCGACCCCAATATGACCGATAGCGTCGCCGGCTATTCGGCGATCGACTATGCCCGCCAGGACAGCCGCGCAGCGCAGATCCTGCGCGAACTCGAAACCCGCCGCTAGACGCGTCGTCCTTTGTCTGCCGTGTTTTCCGAGCCGTCAGATGAGTCCACCTGACTTGAAACCACTCTAGTCGAGCCCGTCCAGGCGCGGATCGAGATCGCCCGCCAGCCGCCGCGCCGCGCGGCGGGCGAAGCGCAAGGTTTCGGCCTTGCGCCGGGCCGCCGCCAACGGCCGGCAAGGCGCTTCCCGCAGGATTTCGGCGTCGTAGCGGTCGGCGACGATCAGGCCGGCGCAATCGGGCCCGTGACTGTCGCCCTCGAAGGGGTCGAGCGCGAAGCCGGCCGGCACCGCCCAGTAGAACAGGTCGCAATAATCGAGATAGTCGCACCATTTGCAATCGCCGATCAAATCGGCGCGCGAAACCTTGATCTCGACGATGACCAGCCGGCCGCGCGCGTCGATCGCGACCATGTCGGCGCGGCGGCCGTTCGGCAAAGGAACCTCGCAGATCGCGAACATGTCGGCGCGGAAGAACAGCCGGGTCACCCCGCGCGCGACGTCCCGCGCCGCCATCGGCGCATCGATGAAACAGGGGGACGACTCGGGGCGCGCAGCCATGCAGCCCAGACTAGAATGAAAGGGGAACGGAGGGAAGCCCGGGACGCCGGCCTCCGCGAGGATCAGCGGTAGAAGACGTGATTGCCGATCGTCGCGACGCGGGCGCGGCGCCAGCCCGGCCGGGCGTGGCGGGCGTGGAAATAGAGAGCGCGCGGGGCGCCGCCGTCGGCGAGGTCCTGCATCGCGATCTGGGCGATCGCCACCGCCGTGCGCCAGTCGCGCGAGCGCGACGGCGGTTGCGGGATATGGCCCCGGCGGACGAATGAGAATTGGCTCGGCTGGCGGACCACGCCGCAGATGGTCGGCGCGAAACGGCCCGATCGGGCGCGGTTGATGACGACTTCTGCGACGGTGAGCTGGCCGTGCAGCGGCTCGCCCTTCGATTCCCAATAGACGGCGCGCGCGAGGCATTCGGTTTCCTGGTCGGGAGTCGCGCTGCCCGAATAATCGGCGACGAGGGCGGCAAGGCTGCGATTGCCGCGCTCGGGGGTGACGATCTCGTCGCCCTCGGGGGTCATCACCCGGGCGACCGCATGGCTGGCGACCGGCGCCGCAGCCTCGCCCGGCGCCGGATCCCGCAGATCGTTGAGGCCGAGCGATTCGGCGGTCAGCGCCGCGCCCGCATGCTCGGTGTAGGAGCCGGACGGGCCCGCTTGCGCCTGCGAGGCGATCGAGGGGCCGGCAAAGCCGCCGCCTGTGCAAAATGCAATGGCAACCGCGGTCAATGCCGCGGCGCGAAAAGTGCGTCGCATTGAAACTCTGGTCTATGCGGTCGGCCGGTCGAATGAAGGGCTGGGAATGCGCCCCCTGACTGCCTTCCGACTCGCGTGGCCGCCTGTTCGAGTGAACAGATTGCGACCCCCGCTTGTGCGCTTGAAGTGCTGGAACCGGCCTTGGAACCCGCGGGAAAGGCCGTCAACCTGCGGCGTTCATTTCAGCGGCGAACCGTTCGGCGGACGGGATATCCAGTTCCAAAATCCACAGATCGCGGTCCACGCTGCGGCGCCGATCAAGGAACTTCTGGAATTCCTGTTCGTTTTCAATCTCTTGTCTTGCGCTCTCCCAAGCGTAGCTGCCGTCAACCTGAAGCAGGCGCTCCAAAAAGCACGCTTTTCTGCCCCGTTCTGCGAGAATCACGGCGATTGCGCCGGCGGTTGGATCGCCCTTGGCGATGACCGCGCCGAATCCGCCCTGCGCGTCGGCCCGGCGAAGCAAAGCCGAAACCAGCACCGAGCTCGCCAAGCGCGGACTCACGCCGGCCTGTAGCCGTCGAGGCCGGACAAGGCGATGTGCGAGCGCATGAACGTGCCGGTGCCTCGCGCCGCCTCCTCGCCGTCGGGCAGGATCAGCCGCGCCTCGCCGACGAACACCCGCCGCTTGCCGCTGATCCACCGGCCCTCGGCGATCACCGGCCCGCTCTTCAGCGGCCGGGTGAACATCAGGTTGAACGCCGTGGTCAGCAGGAACCGGTCGCTGACCATCGAATTGCAGGCGTAGAAAGCGGCATCGTCCATCATCTTGAAATAGAGCGTGCCGTGAGCGGCGCCGGCGGCGTGGAAGCTTTGCGGAGTGACTTCGAAGCGGATTCGCGCCAGCCCGGCCTCGATCTCGATGTCCGATTCGAACAGGCCGTTGATCGCGGCCCGCCGGTAGAGCGACTTCAGCCCCTGATAATGGGCCGCGGCGCCGCCGGGCGGTCCGCCCTCAGGCCGCATCGCGCGCGTCCGCGCCGGCGAGCAAGGCGAAGATCGCGTCCTTCGACCGCGCGCCGCGCAATTTGGCGACGGTCGGGCGGTCGCGGAAGACTCGACTCACCATGGCGAGCGCCTTGAGGTGGTCTGCGCCCGCATCGGGCGGTGAAAGCAGAAGAAAGACGAGGTCGACCGGCATTCCGTCGATCGCCTGGAACTCGACCGGCTGGGTCAGCCGCGCGAAATGGCCGAGGAGGTGCGGCAGCCCCTCGATCTTGCCATGGGGAATGGCGGTGCCGCCGCCAAAGCCGGTCGAGCCGATCTTCTCGCGTGCGTTGAGGCAGGCGAGGATTTCCCGGGCGGGCACACCGCTGGTCTTCGCCGCGGCGGCGGCGAGCTGCTGGAACAGCGCCTTCTTGTTGGCGGCGACGAGATTGGCGTCGATGGCCTGAATGGGGAGGATATCGGAAAGGTCGCTCATCTGGTGCACCGGATGGGAGGCGGGCCGCGCTCCCCGTGGAGGAAAGGATGTCGAAAGCCGCTGGCCTGGAAGCGTCCTCGTTCTGGTTCAGTCGCGTTGCGGCTCGACCCAGCCGATCGTGCCGTCGCCCCGCCGGTAGATCATGTTGAGGGCGCCGCTGGCGCTGTTGCGGAACATGAGGGCGTTGGTGTTGCGAAGGTCGAGGATCATCACCGCGTCGGAGACGGTCGCGGTGGGGATGTCGACCCGCGTTTCGGCGACGATCGGCGGATGATCGACAGGCTCGTCTTCCTCGAGAGGCGGCGCGAAGATGGTATAGCCGGCCTCGGTGGCCTCGGCGGCCTCGGCCTCGGCATGGGCGGCCTGGGCGTGGCGGTCCTTGAGCCGGCGCTTGTAGCGGCGGAGCTGCTTTTCGATGCGGTCGGCCGCCTGTTCGAAGGCGGCCTGGGCCAAAGCGGCGCCGGCCGAGCCCTTGAGCACCACGCCTTGCGGCACATGGGCGACGATGTCGCACGTGAAGCTGTGATCATAGGGTCCCTTGCCGAAGGTGACATGGGCGGAAATGGCGCGCGAGAAATATTTGTCGGCGATGGCGCGCATGCGCGCGTCGACCTGGCCGCGCAAAGCTTCGCCGGTATCGATCTGATGACCCGAAACCCGGATGTCCATCCTCGCCTCCACTGTTCCGGCGCGCATTTGGGCGCGCGCGGAGGGAAGGTCAACCGGCGCGGCCGATGCGGTTCCAGATCGGATCGGAAACCCTGGCCATGAACTCCAGATGGCGCGCGATTTCCGCCTCTGTGGGGCCATGTGGGCGTGCCGGCCGGACCGCTGCCGGCCGGGGCTGGGCCTCGCCTTGCTGGCCCGCGCGCGCGGACGCGTCGGCGATCAGCTCGGCGACCAGGGTGAGGCCGATTTGACGGCCGCCGGTCAGCTCGACATAGACCTGGGCGAGCAATTGCGCGTCGAGCAAGGCGCCATGCTTGATCCGCTGCGATCGATCGACCCCGAAGCGGGTGCAGAGCGCGTCGAGGCTGTGCTTGGCGCCGGGAAATTTCTGCCGCGCGAGGGACAGCGTGCAGACCATCCTCGACAGGCAGACGACCGGCCTGCCGCAGGCGCCAAGCTCATGATTGATGAAGCCGAAATCGAAGGCGGCATTGTGCGCGACCAGAGGCGATTCGCCGATGAATTCGAGCAGGCCCTCGCAAACGTCGTGGAAATTGGGCTTGTCGGAGAGAAAGCGGTCGGACAGGCCGTGCACCGCCTCCGCCTCGCTCGGCATCGGCCGGCCGGGGTTGAAATAGGAGTGGAAGGTCCGCCCGGTTTCGACCCGGTTGAACATCTCGACGCAGCCGATCTCGACCACGCGGTCGCCGCCGGCCGGGCTGAGGCCCGTAGTTTCGGTGTCGAAGACGATCTCGCGCATGCAGAAGCTATGAATCGCCGCCGCGGCCAAGGCAAGCGAGGATATGGCGCACCGACGTCCTTGTCTCATCGAGGGAAGAATCGGTGGGAATGATGAAGTCCGCCCGCTCCCGCTTTTCCGCATCGGGCATCTGGTGGGAAAGAATGCGGAGGAATTTTTCCGGCGTCATCCCCGGCCGTGCCATGGTCCGCATCCGCTGGGTTTCGGGATCCGCCGAAACCACGGCGACCTTGTCGACGCTGGCGACCAGGCCCTTCTCGAAAAGCAAGGGAATGTCGAGCACGACCACCGGCGATTCGGCATGGGCCGCGAGGAATGCCGTCCGCTCGCGCGCCACGGCGGGATGGATCAGCGCCTCGAGCCGGGCGAGCTCGTCCGGCTCGCCGAGTACGCGCTCGGCCAGGCCATTGCGATCGACGCCGCCAAGGCCGGTGGTGCCGGGAAAATGCGCCTCGATCTCCGCGACCAGCGCCCCTTCCGGCCCCTGCAGGCCGTGCACGGCGGCATCGGCGTCGAACACGGGCACGCCTTCGTCGGCGAACATTCGCGCGACGGTCGATTTGCCCATGCCGATCGAGCCGGTGAGTCCCAGAATGATCGTCATGACGTCAGCATCTCCCTCAACTCGGCATCGTGGTGGCGCGGTGCCGCCGCGCCGAAAAAGGCCTGGAACGCGATTGCGGCCTGGCCGATCAGCATGGCGAGCCCGTCGATGGTTCGCAGTCCCCGCGCTCGCGCGGCCCGAAGCAATTTCGTGTCGAGCGGATCGTAGGTGAGATCGAAGACGAATGCACCGGGGGCCAGCGAGTCCAGCGGCAGTAGGAAATCCGGAAAGCCCGTCATCCCGAGCGGCGTGGCATTGACCAGCAGCCGCGCCGGCGGCAGCGGATCGTGGAAGGAGATCGGACGGCCATCGACCCCCTTATAGTCACGGGCGACCTGCGCCGCTTTGTCCGGGTCGCGCATCACGATCCAGATCGGCGCGAAGCCGAGCGCGGCGAGCACCCCCATCGCCGAATAAAGCACGCCGCCCGCGCCAACCACGATCGCCGGCCCGGCCGCGCCGCCGATCCGGCCCACGCCATGAGCGAGCAATGGCTCCATCAGGCCGTTAATGTCCGAATTCTGCCCCTCGATCCGGCCGCCTCTTGGAATCGCCACGTTGACGGGCTCGAGCGGGAAGCTTGGATCGCGATGCTTATGGACGTGGCGAAGCGCCGCCACTTTGTGCGGCATGGAGATGTTGCAGCCGCGCCAGTCCTCGTCGCGACTGCGCGCTTCGAAATAGGCGCCGAGCTCGTCCGGATGCACCAGGCAATGGCGATAGTCGCCCTCCATGCCGAGCTTCCCGAGCCAGAATCTGTGGATCGACGGCGATTTGGAATGGGCGATCGGGTCGCCGATCACCTCGGCATAGGGCATACGCATCAACTCTGCAGCAGCCCGCGCTCGCGCAGATAAGCGAGCAACGGCAATAGCGGCAGGCCGATTATGGCGAAATGGCTGCCCGCGACCTCGTCGAACAATTGCGCGCCCGGCCCCTCGAACCGGTAGCCGCCGACGCTGTGGCGGATCGCCTCATATTCGGCGTCGAGATAGGTTTCGAGGAACGCATCGCCGAGCGGCCGGACGTCCATCGCCACGGTTTCGGTTTCGCCCCAGACGCGTTCGCCTTCCTCGACCAGCACGGCGGCGCTGTGGAGATAGTGGGTCTGGCCGCTCAGCAGCTTCAGCTGCGCCAGCGCTTCCCCGCGCGAACCCGGCTTGCCCAGCATCGTGCCGTCGTCGAGCTCCAAAATCTGGTCGGCGCCGATCACCAGCGCGTCGTCCGGCGCGGTAACGCTCTTCGCCTTCATCTCCGCGAGCATCTCGGCCAGGTCGCGCGCCTCGAAGCCGGCGGCGACCAGACCTGCCTTGGCCTGTTCCTCGTCGAGCGCCGCCAGCACCGTTTCGAAGGCGATGCCGGCCGCCTCGAGCATGCGGCGCCGAGCCGCGCTATGCGAGGCGAGAAGGAGCTTCATGAGCGCATCGCCTCGAGCCGCTCGCCATGGAGCTTGACGATGGCGATCGCCGATTCCTCGATCGAGCGGCGGGTGACGTCGATGACCGGCCAGTCATTGTCCGCGAACATTCGCCGGGCGAAGGCGAGCTCGGCATTGACCGCCTCGACGTCGACATAATCGGTTTCCGGCGCCTGGTTGAGCGAAATCAGCCGATTGCGGCGGATCTGGATCAATCGCTCGATATTGGTGGTGAGGCCGACGATCGTCGGGTGCTTGAGCGTGAACAGGCTCGCAGGCGGCGGCGATTCGGGCACGAGCGGGATATTGGCGACCTTATAGCCGCGATTGGCCAGATAGATGCTGGTCGGCGTCTTGGACGTGCGCGAGACGCCGGCAAGGACGATATCGGCCTCTTCCCAATTCTCGGTCCCGACCCCGTCGTCATGGGCGATGGTGAACTGGATCGCGTCGACTCGGGCGAAATAAGCGGCGTCGAGTACGTGCTGGCGGCCGGCGCGGCCCTGGGCCTGCTCCCCGCTCAGCGCGGCCAGCGCGTCGATCACCGGATCGAGAACCGGCACGGCGTGGAGCTTGCGCTGGCGGCATTTGCGCTCGAGATCGCGGCGGATGACGGGATTGACCACGGTATAGAGGACCAGTCCCGGCCGCTTCTCGACATCGTCGAGAACCCGGTCAAGATGGCCCTCGGAACGGACCATCGGCCAGAAATGGCGGAGCGCTTCGACATTGTCGAACTGGGCCAGGCAGGCGCTCGCAACCATGTCGAGCGTCTCGCCGGTAGAATCCGAGAGGAGGTGCAGGTGGAGCTGCTTCACGGTCGTCGCGCCTGTGGAAAAAGATGGGGAAATCGCTAGCGGAAGCCTCGGGGCAAACTCAAGGACAGGATTCGTCCCCGGCGCCCGCGGAACCATCCACATCCGCGCCAACAGCGGATAAAATCGCCGCCCCGATTGTGGATCATGGGGATAGGGCGAGCGAATCCGCGCAAAGCCGCGAGTTCCGCGGAGTCAAGCTGTTGGCAAAATTTGTGCGAGCCAATAAACCCCGCTGATCGCGCCCCTACTAACCTCAACAGACTCTCTTATAAGATTCTATATAGGATAAGAGAGCGGAGTCTCCTGCCTTGACGCCGACCATCGAAAAGCCTTTGCTGAGCGTCCTAAGTGGCGGAAATCCTGTGACAAAGCCGATCTGGCTGATGCGCCAGGCCGGCCGCTACCTTCCCGAATATCGTGCGTTGCGGGCCGACAAGGGCGGCTTCCTCGCGCTCGTCTACGATCCCGACGCCGCGGCCGAGATCACCCTCCAGCCGATCCGCCGCTTCGGCTTCGACGGGGCGATCCTGTTTTCGGACATCCTGATCGTGCCGCACGCTCTGGGCCAGGATCTGCGCTTCGAGGCGGGCGAGGGACCGCGCCTCTCGCCCCCCCTTGTCGATGCCTCGCTCGCCGCGCTGGACCCCGTCCCGGACCGGCTGCAGCCGATTTATCGCACTGTGGAGAAAGTGAAAGCCGCGCTCTCCCCCGAAACGACCTTGCTGGGCTTCGCCGGCAGCCCGTGGACGGTCGCGACCTACATGGTGGCGGGCCGGGGCAGCCGCGACCAGGCCGACGCAAGACGCCTCGCTTATGCGAATCCCGAAATGTTCGGAACGATCATCGCGGCCATCGAAACCATGACGGTCGATTATCTGTGCGGACAAATCCGGGCTGGAGCCGACGCCGTGCAATTGTTCGATTCCTGGGCCGGCAGCCTCGCGCCCGACCAATTCGAACATTGGGTGATCGCGCCGACCGCGCGGATCGTCGCCGCGGTCAAGGTACGCCATCCGGCTACCCCCATTATCGGCTTTCCCAAGGGCGCGGGCGCCAAGCTCGCCGCTTATGCGCGCGAAACCGGAGTCGACGCGGTCGGCCTGGACGAAACCGTGGATCCGGACTGGGCCGTCCGCGCGCTTCCCGAAAACCTGCCGCTCCAGGGCAATCTCGATCCCATCGCCTTGCTCGCCGGCGGCGCCGCGCTTGAAAGGGCGGTAGGGCGCATCCTATCTAGGTTCGAGGGGAGGCCGCACATCTTCAATCTCGGCCACGGCATCATCAAGGAGACGCCGATCGCCCATGTCGAGCAGCTGCTCGCTCTGGTCCGCCAAGATCCTGGCGGAGGATCGAGGTGATCCATGAATTCGGAACGGTCCTGATCATGCTCTACGTCTGGCTCAAGGCCGGCCATATCATCTTCGTGATCTTCTGGGTGGCGGGGTTGTTCATGCTGCCGCGTTATTATGTCTATCACCAGGAATCTCGCGCCGGGTCGGACGAGGAGAGAAGGTGGGTCGAGCGCGAGCGCAAGTTGCGCAACATCATCGTCACACCGGCGATGATCCTGGCCTGGACGTTCGGAATCCTCCTCGTCTGGGTCAATTATCGAAGCGGAATCGCGCTGCTGCGGGAGCCCTGGTTCCTCGCGAAGTTCGCGATCGTCTTCGCGCTTTCCGGCTATCACGGCTGGATGGTCGGCTACGGCCGCAAGCTCGAGGCGGGCAGCCGGCCGGTCAGCGGCCGGGCGTTGCGGCTGATGAACGAGATTCCCGGAATCGCCGTGGTGCTCGTCGTGGTGCTGGTGATCGTGCGGCCATTCTGACGCGCGTCACAGCGCCTCACCCCGGCGAAGGCCCGGATTGGGGAGGTTGCCATGCCCGGCATCTACCCAATCGTGGAGTTGGCCGTGACTATCGTCCTGAGATCCCGGCCTTCGCCGGGATGACGGACTTTCCTCCGCTTGCTTGACTTGCCCCAAGGCGGAGCATAACGGCGCAGTCAGTCGTTAGCCTCGCCGTCCGCGCGGGTGTTCAAGCACTCACATTTCTCACGTTTCCGAGCGTTCCACGCTTGGACTCCGTATCTTCCAAGAGTTTTCCCGACATGCATCTGAACGACCTCAAGCAGAAAACCCCCGCCGACCTGGTGGCGATGGCCGAGGAACTCGGCGTCGAAGGCGCGTCGACCCTGCGCAAGCAGGAGCTGATGTTCTCCATCCTCAAGGTCCGCGCCGAGGGCGGCAACGAAATCATGGGCCAGGGCACGATCGAGGTGCTCCAGGACGGCTTCGGCTTCCTGCGATCGGCCGATTCCAATTATCTGGCCGGTCCGGACGACATCTACGTCTCCCCCAATCAGGTCCGCAAGTTCGGCCTGAGGACCGGCGACACGGTCGAAGGCGAGATTCGCGGCCCCAAGGACGGCGAGCGCTATTTCAGCCTCGTGCGCGTCTCGCAGGTCAATTTCGACGATCCCGACGCCGTCCGCCACCGCGTCAACTTCGACAATCTCACCCCGCTCTACCCCGACGAGAAACTGACCCTCGACAGCGCCGACCCGACCGTGAAGGACAAATCGGCGCGGGTCATCGACATCATCTCGCCCCAGGGCAAAGGCCAGCGCGCCCTGATCGTGGCGCCGCCCCGGACCGGCAAGACCGTGCTCCTCCAGAACATTGCCCGGGCGATCACCGACAACCATCCCGAGGTGTTCCTGATCGTGCTGCTGATCGACGAGCGGCCCGAGGAAGTGACCGACATGCAGCGCTCGGTGAAGGGCGAGGTGATTTCGTCGACCTTCGACGAACCCGCCCAGCGCCACGTCCAGGTCGCCGAGATGGTCATCGAGAAGGCCAAGCGCCTCGTCGAGCACAAGAAGGACGTCGTCATCCTGCTCGATTCGATTACGCGCCTGGGCCGCGCCTACAACACGGTCGTGCCGTCGTCCGGCAAGGTGCTGACCGGCGGCGTCGATGCCAACGCGCTGCAGCGGCCCAAGCGCTTCTTCGGCGCCGCCCGCAACATCGAAGAGGGCGGCTCGCTCTCGATCATCGCGACCGCCTTGATCGACACCGGCTCCAAGATGGACGAGGTGATCTTCGAGGAGTTCAAGGGCACCGGCAATTCCGAGATCGTGCTCGACCGCAAGGTTTCCGACAAGCGCATCTTCCCCTCGCTCGACGTCGGCAAATCCGGCACCCGCAAGGAGGAATTGCTGGTCGATCAGGCGACGCTTTCGAAAATGTGGGTGCTGCGCCGAATCCTGATGCAGATGGGCACCGTCGATGCCATGCAGTTCCTGCTCGACAAGATGAAGGACGCCAAGTCCAACGAGGACTTCTTCGCCTCGATGAACCAGTAGGCGCGTTCCCGTCGGCCCCGCGAAGCCGGGCTCATGGAACTCGCCGATGCTTTTGTCCCGAGATCCCGGCCTTCGCCGGGATAACGATTGAGGGAATGATTGCCGATCATGCTCGATTTCCTCCTGACCCTGAGCGTCGCGGCCGGCGGCATCGCCGGCATCTGGCAATCGATCGTCCACGATCTGTCGAACCTGGGATCGCCCGCCGCATTGTCCGCGTTCGGCCAGGTGCTGATGATCGACATCATGCTGGCCGGCGACAATGCGATCGTGGTCGGCGCGCTTGCCGCGGGGCTTCCGGCGGAGCAGCGCAAGAAGGTCATCCTGATCGGCATCATCGCCGCTCTGGTGCTTCGAATCGTCTTCGCGCTGATGGTCACGCAGCTGATGCAGATCGTCGGCCTGATCCTGGCCGGCGGCATCCTGCTCCTCTGGGTGAGCTGGCGGATGTACCGCGAGATTCGCCACGTTCCGGACGATCCCGCGACCGCCGGCGACGAATCGTCGGGCCTGCGCCCCGCCAAGAGCTTCGCCGGCGCGGCCTGGGCGGTGGCGCTGGCCGACGTCTCGATGAGCCTCGACAACGTCCTCGCCGTCGCCGGCGCAGCGCGCGATCATCCCGGCATCCTGATCATCGGCCTGCTGCTGTCGGTCGCCCTGATGGGCGTCGCCGCCAATTTCATCGCCAAATATATCGAGCGCTATCGCTGGATCGCCTGGGTCGGGCTGATCGTCATCATCTATGTGGCGGGCAAGATGATCTACGAGGGCTTCGTCGATCACGAGGTCGGCGTGCTGCAATATTTCTGGCCGGAGCTGGCCCACACGGTTTGAGCCGCGCGGTCACGAAATTGCAACCGGCCCGGGCCAAGGCTGGCGACATGGCAGAGGTTTCCGCGTCCGGCCGCCGGGAATGCGCGCAATGCGCCTTCTGGGTCCGAATGCTGATCTGGGCGACGCGCAAGGCGCGCCACTAGTCAGGGGATCAGCAGAGTCGAGCCGGTCGTCGCCCGCGCCTCGAGCGCGCGGTGCGCGTCGGCGGCGTCGGCGAGCGCGAAGCGGGCGCCGATCCGGACGGGGACTGCGCCCGATCGGATCATCTCGAACAGCCGCGCGGCCGAGGCCCGCCGCTCCGCCGGCGAGGCGACATAGTCCGCCAGCGTCGGCCGGGTCAGGAACAGCGAGCCGCCGCGCGCCAGTTCGAGGGGGCTGACCGGCGGCACCGGTCCCGAGGCATTGCCGAAGGTCACCATCAGGCCGCGCCGCTTCAGGCTCGCGAGCGACGCCGCCCAGCTGGCCGCGCCGACCCCGTCGAAGACGACGTCCACGCCGCCGGAAAGGGCGCGCACCTGCTCGGCGAGGCCGTCGAAGGGGCAGGACAAGCCATGGTCCGCCCCCAGAGCGACCGCCATCGCCGCTTTCTCCGCCGAGCCGGCATGGGCGATCACGTGCGCGCCGATCGCCTTCAGCCACGCCACCAGCAGCGAGCCGACGCCGCCGGACGCGGCGTGGACCAGCGCCCGATCGCCGGGCCGCACCCTGGCGCAGCGTTCGATCAGGAATTCCGCGGTGCAGCCCTTGAGCATCGCCGCAGCCGCCATGTCCGCGGCGATATCGCCGGGCAGCCGCACCAGCAGATCGGCGGCGATGAGGCGGTGGCTGGCATAAGCGCCGGGCGGCGCCAGCGCATAGGCGACCCGCTCGCCCGCCGCGAAGCCGGAATCGTCGCCGGCCGCTTCGACGATCCCCGCGCCCTCGCTGCCCAGGCCCGAGGGCAGAGCGAGCGGATAGAGGCCCGAGCGGTGGTAGATGTCGATATAGTTGAGCCCGATCGCTTCGTGGCGGACCAGAACCTCGCCGCGGCCGGGGACGAGCGGCTCGAGCGGCTCGCATTCGATCACCTCGGGGCCCCCGACGGCGCGGACGACGAGGCGATAGGGCTCCGTCACTGGGGCGCCGACAGCGCCGGCCAGGCGCGCCACGTCCCGACCGCGTAGAGAAACCCGTAGAGGAGCACGATCAGCGAGCTCCAGATCGTGAAGGCATCGACCCGCTCGAGCCGGAAGGCGAGCATGGGCGCAAGGATGAGCCCGCGCAGCAGATAGACGGCGCTGATCGCGACCAGCGCCGTGCGCATCAGCGGCAGCCGCCGGATCAGGCCCGCGCCGGCAAATGCATAAGCGGCCCAGATCGCGAGTATGGCGACGATGCCGAGGGTGATCAAAACGGGCTCGATCAGTCCCCGCTCCGCCATTTGCGCCATGCCTTCCCCGGCGCCGAAGAAGCGATACCAAGCCGGCCCCCCGGCGATGACGGCCAGATGAAGGATCGCCGCCAGGCCGCTGAGCACGCCGCCGCCGACGAGCCAGGGATTGCGCGGCATCGCCGCGCTCAACCGATATGCTCCGCGAAAAAGGCTTCCGTCCTGCCGTCGGCGAGCCGCGCCGCATTCTCGCTCCGGCGCTCACCCATTTCGGCGGCGAAGCCGTGATCCTCGCCGGGATAATCGTGGATCGTCACCTTCGGATGGTCGTCGAGAGCTTCGTGGATCAGCTCTTGCTTGTCGGGCGGCACGAAATGATCCGCCCCGGCGATGTGCAGCATCATTGGATGGGCGATGGCGTGCGTCTCTCCCATCAGGGTTTCGAGGCCGACTCCGTAATAGCAGACGCTCGCGTCCACGTCGGTGCGCGCCGCGGTCATGAAGGCGAGCCGCCCGCCCAGGCAATAGCCGACGCAGCCGACCTTGCCTCGCTCCGGGCCGCCGGCTGGCAAGCGCGCGCGGGCCTCGCGGATCGCCGCTTCGATGTCGGCGATCCCTTTGTCCTGGCCGAATCGCTGCATGAGGGCCAGCGCGGCCTTGAACTCCGCGGGGTCGTCGGGATCGAGCTCGACATCGGGCTGAAGCCGCCAGAACAGGTCCGGCGCAAGCGCGACATAGCCGAGCGACGCCCAATGGTCGCATTTGCGGCGGATGCCCTCATTGACGCCGAAAATCTCCTGGATGACGATCACGGCGCCCCGCGGCATGCTTTCCGGCTTCGCCAGATAAGCGGAGAAGTCGCCCTCGCCGTCCAGAGTCCCGATCTCGATCCTCGCCATCCCGGCCTCCTCTTGCGCGCGGAGCCTCTATAGACCTAGACCCCGCCGGCCAACAGACGCGAGAGGAACTGCCGATGAAAGTCAGTGTCGACGTCGATTGCACGCCCGAGGAGGCGCGCCGCTTCCTCGGCCTGCCCGATCTGACCGCGGTCCACGAGGCCTATGTCGAGAAGATGAAGGCGGCGGTCACCGAAGGCCCGACGCCGGAGATGTTCGGCGAGATGATGAAGGCCTGGGGCCCGATGAACGAGGCCGGGATGAGCATGTGGAAGCAGATGCTCGGCCAGATGGGCGGCAAGAGCTGAGGCCGGGCGACACCATTTTCGCCTTGTCCTCGGGCGCGCCGCCGGCCGCGGTCGCGGTGGTCCGGGTGAGCGGGCCGCGCGCCGACGCGGCGCTGGCGGCACTTGCGGGCGCCCTGCCCGAACCGCGGACTGCCAAGCTCGCGCGGCTCCGCCGGCATGGAGAAGTCCTTGATAGCGCGCTGATCATGCGGTTTCCCGCCCCCGCCAGCGCGACCGGCGAGGATGTCGCCGAGCTCCACCTTCATGGCGGCCGGGCGGTGGTGGCCGCCGTGCTCGCGGCATTGGCGGCGCTCGACGGGCTGCGGCCGGCCGACCCCGGGGAATTTACCCGCCGCGCGTTCGAGAACGGACGCATCGACCTCGCCGAAGCCGAGGGCCTGGCGGATTTGCTCGAGGCCGAAACCGAATCGCAGCGCCGGGCCGCGCTTGCGCTGGCCGGGGGCGCGCTCAGCCGCCAGGTGGATGCGTGGCGGGGCCGGCTGCTCGGGCTCGCCGCCGAGCTCGAGGCGGCGCTCGATTTTTCCGACGAAGACGACGTCACACCGCTTCCGGCCGACTTCTCGGCGCGGGTGGCCAAGTTGCGCGAGGAGCTGTCGTCCTGGCTGGAGCAGCCGCCCGCAGAGCGGCTGAGGGACGGTGTTCGAGTCGTCATCGCTGGTCCGCCCAATGCCGGTAAGTCCAGCCTTCTCAATGCCTTGGCCGAGAGGGACGCGGCCATCGTCGCGCCGACTCCGGGGACGACCCGCGACGTGATCGAGGCGCCGGTGTCGCTGGGCGGGACGCCCTTCCTCCTGATCGACACGGCGGGCCTTCGCGAATCCGGAGGCCCGATCGAAGCGATCGGAGTCGCCCGCGCCCGGACGTCGGCCGCCGCCGCCGACATCCTGATCTGGCTTGGTGCAGTCGACGAAGCACCGCGAGGTGCCCTGGTTATCCACGCGAAGGCTGATCTCGGGGCGCCTTGCGGCCGGAACGATCTTTCCGTGTCCGTAATGACTGGCGAAGGCTTGGATGCGTTGAGGCGAATGCTGATTCAGCGTTCAGTTGCGCTTCTGCCCGCAGAGGGAGAAGTCGCACTCAATGCCCGCCATCGCGAAAGTCTCCAACATGCTGCAGAGGAGCTGCGTGAGTGCGAAGCGGGTGGAGATCCGCTCATCATCGCCGAATCGCTGCGCTGCGCCAGATTGGCGCTTGACCGGGTGACGGGCAAAGCTGGGGTGGAAGACATGCTCGATGCCCTGTTCGGCCGCTTCTGCATCGGAAAGTGAATGTTCCACGTGGAACAGATGCGTTAAGGCCCCCGCAATGGACGGTTTCGATATCATTGTGGTTGGCGGCGGGCATGCCGGGACGGAGGCGGCCGCAGCGGCGGCACGGCTTGGGGCCGCGGTTGGGCTGGTCAGCTTCGACCTCGGGCAGATTGGTGCGATGTCGTGCAACCCGGCCATGGGCGGGCTCGGCAAGGGCCATTTGATTCGCGAGGTGGACGCCTTCGACGGGCTGATCGCGCGAGCTTCGGATGAAGCCGCCATCCACTACCGGATGCTCAACGCCAGCAAGGGCGCAGCCGTCCGCGGCCCGCGCGTCCAGGCCGACCGCAAACGCTACAAGGCGGCCATCCACCGCATGATTGGCACCCAGGATGGTTTGGCCGTGATCGAGGGCGAGGCGGTCGCCTTGCGGCTGGAGAAGCGCCGCGTGGCCGGCCTGACCCTGGCGGGCGGCCGCCAGCTTGCCGCCCGGGCCGTGATCCTCGCGACTGGCACTTTTCTCGGCGGCAGGCTCCACTTCGGAATGACGAGCCGCGCGGGGGGGCGAGCGGGCGAGCGGGCGGCGACCGCGATGGCGAATCAGTTGCGCGCGCTCGGTCTACCGTTGGCGCGGCTCAAGACCGGAACGCCGCCGAGGCTCGACGGGCGGACAATCGACTGGGCCGGCCTCGAGCGCCAGCCTTCCGACGATGGCGATTGGACGATGTCGCCGCTGAGTGGCGGCCGCCCGGCGCCCCAGCTGTTCTGCGCGATGACCCGCACCAATGCCCGCACGCATGAGATCATCCGCGCCAATCTCGATCGCTCGCCGCTGTTCGCCGGCGAGATCGGCGGCGTCGGGCCTCGTTATTGCCCTTCGATCGAGGACAAAGTCCATCGCTTCGCCGATCGCGACAGCCACCAGGTCTTTCTCGAGCCCGAGGGCCTCGACGACCCCGCCATCTATCCCAACGGCATTTCGACGTCTTTGCCTGAGGATGTGCAGCTGGCTTTGGTCCGGTCGATGGCGGGACTGGAGCAGGCCGAGATCCTGCGGCCGGGCTATGCGGTCGAATATGATCATGTCGATCCCCGCATCCTGGAGCCGACGCTGGGGGTGCGCAATGTCGAAGGACTCTACCTGGCGGGCCAGATTAACGGCACGACCGGTTATGAGGAGGCGACGGCCCAAGGCCTCGTCGCCGGCTTGAACGCGGCCGCCTGGGCGGCAGGAGGTCGGCCCATCCTGTTCGATCGCGCCGATTCCTATATCGGAGTCATGGTCGACGATCTGGTCCTGCAGGGCGTCACCGAGCCCTATCGCATGCTCACCGCCCGCGCGGAATATCGGCTGCGGCTGCGCGCCGACAATGCGGCTGGGCGGTTGACGCCTATGGCGATTGCGGCCGGCTGCGTCTCCGCCGCCCGTCGCGCGCATTTTACGACCGGCCGCCGGGCCCGTGACCGGATCGAGGCGATCCTCGCTCTCAACGGCGGCGAGATTGCCAGCCGTATCCGCTTTCCCGAAACCGACGCCCAAGTCCTGATCGGGCTGGCTCCCGAATTGGCGGCCTTTCCGTCGGCCGCTCTCGAGGAAGCGGTTCAGGATCATCGCTACGCGCCTTATGTCGCGCGCCAGCAGGCCGAGATCGACCGGCTGCGCTCCGACGAGGATGTCCGACTGCCCGCGAATCTCGATTATGCCAACTTGGCCGGGCTTTCGAATGAGATGGTCGAACGGCTCTCGATTGCCCGCCCGGCCACGCTCGGTGCTGCATCGCGTGTCCGCGGCGTGACGCCGGCCGCCCTGGCGGCGATCCTGATCCACGCACGCCGCCGGGCGGCCTGATGGACGAAGCAGGCGCGCGGAGCTGGGTGGAGCGGACTTTCGATGTTCCACGTGAAACAATGGCACGGCTCGACACTTTCGCAACGCTGCTCAGGGAGGAGAATGACCGGCAGAATCTGGTTTCCCGGGCGAGCCTCGGCGGACTCTGGCTCCGTCACATCGCCGATTCGGCGCAATTGATCCGCTTCGCGCCGTCAGCGAGCGCGACCTGGGTCGATCTCGGCAGTGGCGCCGGATTTCCGGGACTAATCGTTGCAGCGCTCCATTCCGGACCGGTCACCCTCGTCGAGGAACGGCGGCTGCGCGCCGATTTTCTCCGCCGCGCGGCGGAGGCGTTGCGACTCGACGTCGAGATCGTCCAGGCAAGGGCCGAGCGCATGGCGCCGCGTCCATTCGACGTGATCAGCGCCCGCGCTTTCGCTCCGCTCGGCCGTCTGCTCGATTTTGGCACAGGATTGTCCACAGCTAAGAGTGTCTGGCTGCTTCCAAAGGGCCGCAATGCCGAGACGGAACTGGAAGCGCTTGATCCTTCGTGGCAGGGTAGCTTCCGGCTCGAGCCGAGCGTCACCGACCCGGAAGCGCGGATCATCGTCGCCGAAGGGGTTCATTGCAAGGCGCCGGGCGTCAAGGGCAAGGGAAAGCGCGCATGATCCGGATAGCGGTCGCGAATCAGAAAGGCGGGGTCGGCAAGACCACTACCGCGATCAATCTCGCCACCGCGCTCGCCGCGACCGGCAGCCGGGTGCTGCTGATCGATCTCGACGCACAGGGCAATGCCTCGACCGGCATGGGCATCGGCCAGGCCCAGCGCCACCATTCGAGCTACGAACTTCTGACCGGCCAATGCACGCTCGAGGAAGCGGTGGTCGAAACCCGCGTGCCCCGCCTCGATCTTATTCCGGCCACGGTCGATCTGTCAGGTGCCGAGATCGAACTTATTGAATTACAAGGAAGAACACACCGGCTCGACAAGGCGCTGGAGGGTGCCGCGGACCTCAGGTGGGACGTCTGCCTGATCGATTGCCCGCCCTCTTTGGGCTTGCTGACGGTCAACGCCCTGGTCGCGGCCAATTCGATCCTGGTGCCGCTGCAGACAGAATTCTTCGCGCTCGAGGGGCTCAGCCAGTTGCTCCAGACGGTCGAGCGGATCCGCGCCCGATTCAACCCCGAACTCTCCATCCTCGGGGTCGCCCTGACCATGTTCGATCGCCGCAACAACCTCTCCTCGCAAGTGTCCGACGACGTCCGCGCCTGCCTCGGCAAGGTCGTGTTCGATACGGTGATCCCGCGCAACGTCCGGCTCTCGGAAGCGCCGAGCCACGGCGTGCCGGCCCTGATCTACGACCATCGCTGTCCCGGTTCGGAGGCTTATATCGCGCTGGCCCGGGAGATGATCGCGCGGCTTCCGGCAACCAAGAAAGAAGCGGCATGAGCGATCCCTTCCCCGCCAAGAAGCGCCCTTCGGGGCTCGGGCGCGGCCTCTCCTCCCTGCTCGGCGAAGTCGCGGTCGAAGCGCCGGTGCGCGGCGGCCTCGACGGCGGCGCCGGCGGCGTCCAGATGATCCCGGTCGCGGGCATCGAGCCGCATCCGGGACAGCCGCGGCGCATCTTCCAGGAGGAGGCCTTGGTCGAGCTCGCCGCCTCGATCCAGGCGCGCGGCGTCATCCAGCCGATCGTCGTGCGCCCCCACGGCCACCGCTTCCAGATCGTCGCCGGCGAGCGGCGGTGGCGGGCGGCGCAGCGGGCGCGACTGCACGAAATCCCGGCCATCGTCCGCAATTTCAGCGACGAGGAGACGCTCGAAGTCGCCCTCATCGAGAATATCCAGCGCCAGGACCTCAACGCGATCGAGGAGGCGCAAGCCTATAAGAGGCTGCTCGACGAATATAAGCATACCCAGGAAGAGCTCGGCCGGCTCGTCCACAAGTCGCGCAGCCATGTCGCCAACCTGCTGAGATTGCTTGATCTTCCGGCCAAGGTCCAGATCATGGTGGGAACCGGCGAGCTCAGCATGGGCCATGCCCGCGCGCTGGTGACGGCCAAGGATCCGGAAGCGCTCGCCGGCGAGATCGTGCGCCGCGGCCTTTCGGTGCGCGAGGCCGAGAAGCTCGCTCGCGCCGGCAAGGAGCGCAAGGCGCGCGAACCCGTGCTCGAATATAAGGGCGCCGGAGCCGACATCGCCGCACTGGAGCGGCAATTGGGGGACTTGCTCGGCCTCAAGGTCGCGATCCGCCACAGCCCGAAGGGGGGCACCGTCAGCCTCGCTTATTCGACCCTCGACCAGCTCGACATGATCTGCCAGCGGCTGAGCGGCGACAAATTCTGACGACCCCGACCGGGCCGTCGCGCCGGCGAAGGCCGGGGTTTCATTGAAGCGGCTGCGACGCGGGGCTGAACAAGCACCGCAGCCCTGCGGACCAGGATGCGGCATTCGCCGGGATAACGATATAGCTATCGAAGCCGCGCCGCCTGGCGACAGATCGCGAACAATTCCTCGTCGGCCGCGACCGGGCCCGGCCCGCCCGAGGCCTTGAGCTGGCGCTCCGCGTCCGAAAGCCGCTGCACCGCCTTTGCGATGAGCCCGGATTTCCATCGCCGCAGCTGCTTCTCGACCGAAGGTTTCTCCTTCCAAAACAAGCTCTTGCCCGCCGACGTCATGACGGCGGCCGGGCTCGCGCCCTGCTCCACTTCGGCGCGCAGCCTGGCCAGCAAGGCCATCCGCCGAAGCATCGCCCGGATCAACACGATCCCCTCCATCCCCTCGGCGCGGAGCCGCACCAGCTCGGTTTCCAGCGCCGCCGAATCGCCTCCGGCGACACTTTCGACCAATCGGCTGAGATCGCCCTCGTCGGCGGCCGCGCCCAGGGCATCGACGACGTCGTGATCAGCTTCCCGGGGCGTTTCGGGAGAGGCCCCGACATAGAGCGCGAACTTGGTCAGCTCTTGTTCGATGATCGCCCGGTTACCGCCACAGGCCTCGGCGACCCGGCGGGCGACGTCGCCACGCATGGCCAGGCCCATCGCCCGCGCGAGATCCAGCGTCAGCCGATCCGCTTCGCGCGCATCGGGGACGTAGCTGGCGAAGGCCAGCGCCGCCGGCGCCGCAAGCGCCAGCTTGAGCAGCGCCGAAGCGGGCTTCAGCGCGCCAGCCACCACCGCCACCGGATTTCCCGCCGCGGGCGCCTCCAGCAGCGCCTCGAGCGCCGCGACGCATTCGTCGCCGGCCGGTTCGACCAGGATCCAGCGGGCGCCGCCGAACATCGAAATCGAGGCCGCCTCGTCGGGCAGCCGCGCCGGATCGGCCTTCAGCTCCGATCCGGCGAGGTCGATTCGCTCGGCTTCGGGCCCAAGCGCGGCCCCGACCGCCTTGGCCAGCGCCCGGCTGCCCGCATCGTCCTGGCCGTGAAAGAGGAAGAAGCGGATTTCGGCCGGCGCCTTCAGCGCTCTTTCGACTTGCGGCCGGTTCGCCTTCATTGGCCGGACGGCGCCGCGCCGCGGCGCGAGGCATAAAGCGCGATCCGCGAGACGATCTGCTCGGCGACCTCGACCGAAAGCCGCTCGAGCGCGGTCTGCTCGGCCGCCACGGTGGCATATTCGGAGCCGACCACATCGACGCCTGCGTCAGACCCGGCGGTGGCGTCGAGCAGCACCGTCCCGCGCGCGGCGTCGATCAGCCGGTAGCGCGCGCGAAGCGTCCTGCGCTCCCGCGTCACCGCGTCATCCGAGCGAATGCCGAAGCCGGTGATGCGGTCGTCGAGCTCGATCTCGAGCCGGTAGACCAGGGTATCGCCCCCGCTCGCGCCGAGCCGGTCCTGCAGGGCGGTGCGCACCAGCCAGCCGCCCCGGCCGGGGATCGGCGCCACCTCGACGCCGCGCAGGGCCTGAGCGACCGGCCCGGTCGAGCCGCCGCCGTAGAGCGGACGCAGCGAGCAACCGGTCAGCGCCAGCGCGATCGCCGCCAAAGCGGGCCAGCGCCTCATGCGACGATATTGACCAGGCGATCGGGGACGACGATCACCTTTCTCGGCGGCGCGCCGTCCAATATGCGCTGCACATGGCTGTTGGCGACCGCCATCGCCTCCAGCTCCGCGCGGGGGGCTCCCTTCGCGGCGACCAGCGTGTCGCGGAGCTTGCCGTTGACCTGGATGGCGATCGTCACCTCGTCCTCGACCAGCCTCGCCGGATCGGCCTCGGGCCAGGACGCATCCGCGATCAGCCCCTCCCGCCCGGCCGCCGCCCACGCCTCCTCCGCGACATGCGGGACCATCGGCGCGACCAGGCGGATCATGGTTTCGGCCGCCGCCCGCTTCGACGCCGACGCCGGCGCTTTCTCGATCGCATTGGCGAGCTCGTAGACGTTCGCCACGGCCTTGTTGAACGCCAGCGCCTCGATATTGGCGCCGACCGCGGCGATGGTGCGGTGGAGCTTGCGGTCCAGGGCCTCGTCCTCTCCCTCTGCGCCGGCCTCGGAAGAGGCCAGCCGCCACAGCCGCTGGATGAAGCGCCAGGCACCCTCGATGCCGGATTCGCTCCATTCGAGGTCGCGCTCGGGCGGCGAATCCGAAAGCATGAACCAGCGGACGGCGTCGGCGCCATATTGATCGACTATGGGCTCGGGATCGACCGTGTTGCGCTTCGATTTCGACATCTTCTCGACGCGGCCCGGCGTCAGCGCGCCGCCAGTCGTGGTTTCGATCCAGGCGCCGTCCCGCTTCTCGGCCGCGTCGGGAGTCACCCAGCGGCCGTCGGCGGCGCGATAGGTTTCGTGGGTCACCATCCCTTGCGTGAACAGCCCTTTGAACGGCTCGGCCACGTCGATCATGCCGATCCGCTGCAAGGCGCGCGTCCAGAAGCGCGCATAGAGCAGATGCAGGATCGCATGCTCGACGCCTCCGATATACTGATCGACCGGCAGCCAGCGCTCGGCGACCGCCTTGTCAAACGGTCTGTCCGCCGGCTGGCTCGCGAACCTTATGAAATACCAGGACGAATCGACGAACGTGTCGAGCGTGTCGGTTTCGCGCACGGCATCGCCGCCGCACGACGGGCAGGCGGCATGCTTCCAGGTCTGGTGCCGCTCCAGCGGATTGCCGGGGACGTCGAACGTGATGTCGTCGGGCAGCACCACCGGCAGCTGATCCTTCGGCACCGCTACCGCGCCGCAGGCCTCGCAATGGACGATCGGGATCGGCGTCCCCCAATAACGCTGGCGCGACACGCCCCAGTCGCGCAGCCGCCAGACCGTCGTGCCTTCGCCCCAGCCCTCGGCCTCGGCGCGGGCGATCACCGCAGCCTTGCCGCTTTCGACGTCCATCCCGTCGAGAAAACCCGAATTGACCAGGACGCCCTCGCCGCTCTCGGCCTCGCCGCCGACGGTCTTGTCCGCTTCCCCGGCCGACGGCGCGACGACGCGCCGGATCGGCAGCCCGTATTTGGTCGCGAATTCGAAATCGCGCTGGTCGTGCGCCGGCACGCCGAAAATGGCGCCGGTGCCGTAATCCATCAGCACGAAATTGGCGATATAGACGGGAAGGCGCCAGGCGGGGTCGAGCGGGTGGATCGCTTCGAGCCCGGTGTCGAAGCCGCGCTTCTGGGCCGTCTCGAGCTCGGCCGCCGTGGTGCCGCCCTTCTTGCACTCGGCGATGAAGGCGGCGACGTCGTCGCGCGTCTCCACAAGCGCTTGCGCGATCGGGTGGTCGGGCGAGAGAGCGGCGAAGCTGGCGCCGAAGATCGTGTCCGGCCGCGTGGTGAACACGTCGAAGGCGCCGATCTCGCCTGCCGGAAGGGGAGAGGCAAGTTCGAACCGGAACTTCATGCCCCGGCTTTTGCCGATCCAATTCTCCTGCATCAGCTTGACCTTGTCGGGCCATCGGTCGAGCGCCTCGAGGCCGTCGAGCAGATCCTCGGCGAAATCGGTGATCTTGAGGAACCACTGATTGAGCTTGCGCCGCTCGACGAGAGCGCCAGAGCGCCAGCCGCGGCCGTCGATCACCTGCTCGTTGGCGAGCACGGTCATGTCGACCGGGTCCCAATTGACCTCGCTCTGCTTGCGATAGACGAGGCCCGCCGCGAATAGATCGAGGAACAGCGCCTGCTCGTGGCCGTAATAAGCGGGGTCGCAGGTGGCGAGCTCGCGGCTCCAGTCGAGCGCGAAGCCGAGCCGCTTGAGCTGGCCGCGCATGGTCGCGATGTTGGACCAGGTCCATTCGCCCGGATGGACATTGCGCTCCATGGCGGCATTTTCGGCCGGCATGCCGAACGCGTCCCAGCCCATCGGGTGGAGCACCTCATAGCCGTTCATCCGCCGATATCGGGCGAGCACGTCCCCCATGGTGTAGTTGCGGACATGGCCCATGTGGATGCGCCCCGACGGATAGGGAAACATCTCCAATATATAGGCCTTGGGCCGGCCGCCGTCGTCCGCGGCGCGGAAGGTGCCGCCCTCGTCCCAGACCTTCTGCCAATGGGCATCGGCCTTGAGCGGATTGAAGCGCGATGCCATCGCGGGGGGGACTTTCTCGATAGGTCTTAGCCGGCGATGGCGGCGCGCCGGAGATCGCGGGCGCGGGTCAGGATGATCTCCTCGAGCCGCTGCACGGTGGCGGCGGCGACCGGCGCGTCGACCCATTGGCCGTTTTGCAGCGTCTGCCGCGCGGCCGTGACCCTCAGCGCGTCGGCGCGCAGATCGCGATCGAGGATGGCGGCGGTGAGCTTGACCCGCTCAGAGGTATTTTGCGGATTCGAATACCATTCGGTGACGATGACGCCGCCGTTCGAATCGGTCTGGGCCAGCGGCGCGAAGGACAAGGTGTCCAGCGAAGCGCGCCACAGATAGGCGTTGACGCCGATCGTCGTCACCTGGCTGGCGGCGAGGTCGACCCGCCGAGTCTGATCCTCCGGCGCGTTGCCCAGGGTGCGATTGATATCGTCCCTCATCCACTGGCAGCCGGCCAGGGTGAAGGCGCAGGCGGCGAGGAGGCTGAAAGTGCGTACGCGAGCCATATACAGTCCTTGGAAACGGAAGGGGTCGAGCGTCGTTATAGAGTGGACCGCGCGGGCGGCAAGCGCCGTTGCGACCGTCCCTGTCGGGGAGTCCATCGCTGCCGCTTCATCTGCGGTCAAGCCGGTCTGTGTGAATGTTGCAACAGACAGGGAGATTCCGGATCGCTTTGCCCTGGCTTCGCTAGGAAAGGGCTCGGAGTCGTATTAAGTCGGCGAGAGAGGGAGACGGAAGTCTTGAAGAGGCTGCGTGCCATCGGGATGGCGGGAAGCGCATCGCTGCTTGCGGTGTCCCTCGTGCTCGCCCCCGCTTTGGCCGCCCCCACCCAGAGAAGCAAAGCGAATCGGCCGAGCACGACGCTGGGCGCGCGCCCGGTCGGCGCGTTCACGCCGGCGGTGTCCGATCCGCGACTCGCCGCCGCGCTCGCCCGTCGCGGCACCAATATCAACCGGGACTTCCGCTTCACGCCCGCGACCGGCGGCGACCGCAGCCGGGCGGTGCGGGTTGCGATTCGCAGCCGATCCAGCGCTCCCGCCGACTCGGCCATGTCCGCGGCCGCGACCGCGGCCGCCTCGCCGGTCAGCGCGATCACGCCCAGCTCCTACAATCTCGGCGTGTCGCTGGGCTGGCGTCGCTTCGCCGTTACCGGCGACGTCGTCCAGAACGATGGCGGCCTCATTGCCGGCACGCGCGAATCGGCCCGGGTCGGCATCAGCTACCGGCCGATGCGCAACGTCACCGGCCGGGTTGCCGTCGCCGCCGAGCGCGCCGAGGGCAATCAGCGGCTGGTCGCTCCCGACGAAGCCTATTCGGTCGATGTCGGCGGTGCCTTCTCGATCGCCCGCAACGTCGACGTCACCGCCGGCGCGCGCTACCGAATCTCGCGCGACCGGCTCGAGCCCCTGTCCCGCGACCAGCGCCGCGACAGCCAGGCCGTCTATGTCGGGACGGCTTTCCGCTTCTAACCTTCGCCGCCGCTCCAGGCGTCGATTCCCGCCCAGCCATAAGCGCCCGACAGGGCCTTCGCGCGCGCCTCGTCCATCCCGCCAAGGGCGATGACCGGCAGCGAGGCCTGCCGCGCCAGCGCGGCGAACCGCTCCGGCCCCAGCGTCTCGCGGCCCGGATGCGACCGGGTCGGAAAGACCGGCGACAGAAAGATCAGGCGTGCGCCGGCAGTCTCGGCGGCACGAATCCCGGCCAGATCGTGGGCGGGCGCCGTTCTCAGGCCATCGCCGCGCCCGCGGCCATGGCTGCCGTCGGCGCCCCAGGCCTGCGCCTCCGCCGCGCCGCCGGCGAGCAGCAGCAGGCCGGGATGCGCGCTTCGCACCCGATCGAACAATCGGCGCCGATCCGCGGCGGCCAGGCTGTAATGGCGAAAAACCACGCCGGCGCCGTCGGGGAGACGAGCCACGGCATCGGCGAGGCCTGCGCCCAGCCGTTCGTCGGTCATCAGCCAGAGGCGCGGGAGCGGCGGTGGGGGGCGGGGCTGGCTTGCGTTCATCGCTCTTCCTATAGCAGCGCCGATGACGGATTCACGCGACGAGGTTCTGGCCCGGATCGGAAAGGCGGCGGCGATGGCCGGCCGCGAACCGGGCGAGGTGACCCTCATCGCGGTTTCCAAGACTCAGCCGGCCGAGGCGATCGAAGCGCTGATCGCCGCCGGCCAGCGCGTGTTCGGAGAAAACCGGGTGCAAGAAGCGCAGGCGAAATGGCCGGCGCTGCGTGAGCGCCATCCCGATGTCCGGCTGGATCTGATCGGCCGCCTCCAGTCCAACAAGGCCGAGGACGCGCTCGCCCTGTTCGATGCGATCCATTCGGTCGACCGGCCATCTCTCATATCCGCGCTGGCCAAGGCGATGGAGAAATCGGGTCGTCGCCCCGATTGCTTCGTCCAGGTCGATCTCGGCGACGAAGCGCAGAAAGGCGGCTGCGATGCCGCCGCGCTGCCCGGCTTGCTGTCGCAATGCGCGGAGGAGGGCGTGCCCGTCGCCGGCCTGATGTGCCTCCCTCCCGAGGGCGCCGAGGCGGCGCCCTATTTCGCCTTGCTGGCGAAGCTTGCGCGGCGTCATGGCGTCGCGGGCCTGAGCATGGGCATGTCCGCCGATTACGAGAGAGCGGTGATGTGCGGGGCCACCCATGTCCGGGTCGGCACCGCCTTGTTCGGTGCAAGAGGAGGCGATGGTGGATAGACAGAATTTGAGCCGGATCCAGCGGATCATCACTCGCTTCGCCGGGGCCGAAACCGCGGCGGCGATGGAGGCGCACTCGCGCGCCTGGCTGGTGCAATGCCCCCATTGCGGGCACGAGCGCTCGATCTGGGAGCTTGGCGGCATACGCTACAAGGGGACAGGCAGCCCGCGCACGCGTCTGCGCTGCCCGAAATGCGGCCAGGCCGGCTGGCACAAGGTCTACAAGGCGGCCAATTTCCCGACTGTGGACGTATCGCCCTGGCGGCTCATCCGGCTGATCCTGTCGGTCGTGCTGTGCACGCTGATCCTCGTGGCGGTCATCACCGGCGTCGTGCTGAAGCTGGCCGGGGTCGTTTGACCCGAATGCGTTTCGAGGCCGTCATCTTCGATTTCGACGGCGTCCTGCTCGAGAGCGAGTGGGCCGGCAACGCCCAGCTCGCGGCCTGGCTGACCGCGGCCGGGCATCCGACCGGCGTCGATCAGGCGATGGATTTGTTCATGGGCCTTTCCGGCCGCGATTTCCACGCCGCGGTCGAGCGCTGGATCGGCCGCCCCCTTCCCGACGACTTTCACGACGCCCGCGAGCGGGAGGATCGCCGCGCGCTCGCCGAAGGGCTGGAGGAGGTGGCGGGCGCGGCCACCTTCGTCCGAAGCCTCCCGCCCGATTTGCCCAGGGCGATCTGTTCCTCCTCGACGAGCCACTGGATCGTCACCCACCTCGCCAATCTCGGCCTGGCGGACGCGTTCGGCGAGATGATCTTCTCCGGCCGGGAGCATGTCGGGCGCGGCAAGCCGGCGCCCGATCTCTATCTCCTCGCCGCCGCGAGGCTCGGTGTCGACATCGCCCGCACCGCGATCATCGAGGATTCGGCGGTCGGCGTCGAAGGCGCCGTCGCGAGCGGCGCCGAGGTGATCGGCCTGATTGCGGGCCGCCATTGCCCGCCGGCTCATGAAAAGCGGCTGCGCGCGCTCGGCGTCCGCCATATCGCGCGGGACTTCGGCGAGGTCGCCGCGATTCTTTTCTAAGTACCCCGGCTTTTTTCCAAGTACCCTGGCGAAGGCCGGGGTCCAGCCAGGGTCCCGGCAAAGTACTACTTTGCGGGGATCCCCTTCGCCGGGATGCTGCGCACCTAGAGCTGGTGACCGCTGCGGTCGCGCTTGGTGGCGAGATAGGCCTGGTTGTGCGGTCCCTCGCCCGCTTTCAGCGGCACCGTCTCGGCGACCGAAACGCCTGCCGCTTCCAACGCGGTCGCCTTCTTAGGATTGTTGGTGAGCAGGCGGATCCGGCTCTGGCCGAGCCGCTCCAGCATTCGCGCGGCGACCGAGAAATCGCGCTCGTCGTCGGCGAAGCCGAGCCGCAAATTGGCGTCGACCGTATCGAATCCCTGATCCTGCAGCGCATAAGCGCGCAGCTTGTTCACGAGGCCGATGCCGCGCCCTTCCTGCCTGAGATAGAGCAATATCCCCCAGCCCGACGCGGCGATCGCCGCCAGCGCGTCGCCGAGCTGCGGCCCGCAATCGCATTTCAGCGATCCCAAGGCATCGCCGGTCAGGCACTCGCTGTGGACCCGCACCAGCGGCGGCCGGCCGGAGGGCGACCCGATCAGCAAGGCGACATGTTCGGCGGTGTCGCCGTCGGCGCGGAAAGCGACGATCTCGCCTCGCTCGGCGAAGCGGTTGGGGAGTCGCGCCCGCGAGACGATCCGAAGGTCGGCGCCGGCTCCGAACGCCATGACGTCAGCGGTCGCGGCGCGCGCCTCGGCCGGGCCGCCGCGACGGGTGAACAAAGCCGGGAGTAGCCCCGCCAGACGGGCGAGGCGCAGGGCGGTGGCGGCAATGGCGGGGTCGCAGAGCGGCGCGGTCCGGAACGGCCCCTTGAGCGGATGAGCGAGATCGAGCGCCGGATCGGCGATCGCGGTGGCGGCGTCGAGATCGATCCAGGGGTCGCGGGCGATCAGCACCGGCTCGGTCGGCAGCGCCTCGCGCTGGTTGGTCAGCTTCAGAGTCGCCGCGCGGTTGCCAGAGATCAGCAGGGCGGCGGGCGCGCCGGCGCCGTCGAAGGCGGCGAGGCCGTCGGGATCGGCAGTCTCGATGGCGAGGAACGAAACCTCGTCCACCGCCACCGGCCAGCCGCGCCGGAGGGCGTCGATCGCGCGGGCGACATCCCGCGCCCCGCTCAAAGCTCGAATTCCGTCAGCAGCGGGACATGATCGGACGGCCGAGTCCAGCTTCGGCACGTCTCGTAGACCTTATGCGTCCTTGCGAGCCCGGCGACATCGGCGGTCGCCCACATATGATCGAGCCGGCGGCCGCGATCGTTCCTGGTCCAGTCGGGCGAACGATAGCTCCACCAGGTGTGCAAGCGCTGCGGCGCCGGATGGAAATGGCGGCCGAGATCGGTCCAGGCGCCGCTTTGCTGCAGGCGGGTGAGCGCCTCGACCTCGACCGGCGTGTGGCTGACGACATTGAGCAGCTGCTTGTGGCTCCAGACGTCGCATTCGAGCGGCGCGACGTTGAAATCTCCGACCATGATCGTCGGGCAATCGAGCGTTTCGGACCAGCGCGTCATCCGCTCGATGAAGTCGAGCTTCTGGCCGAATTTGGGGTTGAGGTCGCGGTCGGGAACGTCGCCGCCGGCGGGTACGTAGACATTCTCCAGCCTGATCCCGCATTCGAGCCGGACCCCGACATGGCGGGCTTCGCCATTGGCCTGCCAATCGAGCCGGTCGTCCTCGCGCATCGGCAGCCTCGAGGCGATGGCGACGCCATGGTGCATCGGCTGGCCGCAGATGATCAGATGATCGTAGCCGAGCCTCCGGAACAGACCTTTCGGGAACTCCGAATCGCGAACCTTGGTTTCCTGCAGGCACAGGATGTCCGGCGCTTCCTCGGTCAGGAATTTCTCGACGATGTCCGCGCGGGCGCGGATCGAATTGATGTTCCAGGAGGCGATCTTGAGCGACGACATGGACGCGGCTTAGCGGGAAAGGGCCGGAATATGGAAGGCCCCCGCTCCGGGGGCGTGGAGCGAGGGCCACCAAGCGTTGTTACGCGAGGTCAATTGAGGAAATCCGTCCGGGCAACAGGGGGAAAACCCGGAGCGGACACCCGCAATTGCAGCCTTGGTTTTAAGGCGGCCGACCTGTCGCGCAGATGAACGGGCGTTCAATCCGCTTGCTTGACCGTCAAGCGCCTGCCCGTCGCAGCGCGATGAATCAGCCGCGCGGCCCGCGCCGCTGCGGCTCGCGATAGCGGAAGGCGCTGTCGGCGACGGGCACGTTGAAACGCTGGCCGCTGAGCCGGACCGAGGTCAGGTTGTTCTGCGCGTCGCGCGTGTTCCAGCCCTGCAGCATCAGCCCCGCCGGCGCGCTCGCGACCTTGGCGAAGGCGATGGTGATCGTGCCGAATTCGCGCCGGCGCGGGTCGCGCGCCTCGATCATCAGCACCTCGGCATCGTTGCGGACGACGCGCGAGAAGCGCGACAGATCCTGATTCGGGTTGAGCAGGACCGACAGCGGCGAATCGTTGATCGGCCAGCGCTGCCTTTGCCCGACGTCGTAATCGATGAAGGTGAGCGCGCGGCCGTCGCCGACGATCAGCATGTTCGCGCTCCGCCCGTAATCGAAGCGGATTCGGCCCGGCCGCTTGATGGTCAGCGTGCCGTTGAGGGCGCGCCCGCGGCGGTCGGTCTGGGTGAAGCGCGCGGTCATCGTGGTCACCGCGCGCAGATGCGACTGGACCTGGGCGAGGCCGGCCGGGGCAGCCTGGGCGCTGAGCGCCGAGGGCGCCACGGCGAGCGCCAGCGGGGCGGCCGCGAGTGCGAGGGCGCGAAGACGCAGCATGAAATGTCCTTCCGGTTCGGCTTGAATGGCGCGGCGATATCGCGCCCGCTCCTTGAATGTCCAGTGAACCCTGCCGGTTCCCTCGCGGTTCAGCCCAACGGCCGCCCCTCGGTGTCGACCAGGACCTCGCGGCGGCCGACATGGTCTGGGGCGCTGACCACGCCCTCTTTCTCCATGCGCTCGATCAGCCGCGCGGCATTGTTGTAGCCGACGCGCAGCTGGCGCTGGAGGTAGGAGGTCGACGCCTTCTGGCTCTCGGCGACGACCTGGACGGCCTTTCGGAACAATTGGGTTTCGGCATCGTCCTCGCCGATCGGCTGGCCCTCGAACATATAGCCGCCGTCCTCGGGCTCCTCGGTGACCGACTGGACATATTCGGGATGGCCCTGTGCGCGCCAGAAATCGGCGACCGCGCGGACCTCCTCGTCGCTGACGAAGGGGCCGTGGACTCGGGCGATCTGCTTGCCGCCGGGCATGTAGAGCATGTCGCCCTTGCCGAGCAGCTGCTCTGCCCCCTGCTCGCCCAATATGGTTCGCGAATCGATCTTCGAAGTGACCGAGAAGGAAATGCGGGTCGGCAAATTCGCCTTGATGACGCCGGTGATGACGTCGACCGAGGGCCGCTGCGTGGCCATGATCAGGTGGATGCCGGCGGCGCGCGCCTTCTGGGCGAGGCGCTGGATCAGGAACTCGACCTCCTTGCCGGCGGTCATCATCAGATCGGCGAGCTCGTCGACGATGACCACGATCTGGGGCAGGACGTCATAGTCGAGCTCCTCCATCTCGTAGCGCGGCTGGCCGGTTTCCGTGTCGTAGCCGGTCTGGACCCGGCGGCCGAGCGGCTGGCCCTTCATCTTGGCCTCGCGGACCTTGGCGTTGAACGAGGAGAGCTGGCGAACGCCGATCGACGCCATCATCCGATAGCGCTCCTCCATTTGCTCGACCGTCCATTTGAGCGCCCGGATCGCCTTGGCGGGCTCGGTCACGACCGGGGAGAGCAAATGAGGGATGTCGTCGTAGACGCTCAATTCCAGCATCTTGGGATCGATCAGGATCATTTTGCACTGCTCGGGCGTCAGCCGGTAGAGCAAGGACAGGATCATGCAGTTGAGCCCGACCGACTTGCCCGAGCCGGTGGTGCCGGCGACGAGCAGATGCGGCATCGGCGCAAGATCGGCGACGACGGGATCGCCGGCGATGTTCTTGCCGAGGATGATCGGCAGCGAGGCGACCTGATCCTCGAAGGCCGGGCTCGAGACGATCTCGGAGAAGCTCACCATCTCGCGCTTGGCATTGGGCAGCTCGATGCCGATCACAGAGCGGCCGGGGACGGTGGCGACCCGGGCCGAGAGGGCCGACATGTTGCGGGCGATGTCGTCGGCGAGCTGGATCACCCGGCTCGCCTTGATCCCGCTGGCCGGCTCGAGCTCGTACATGGTGACGACCGGACCGGGGCGGACCTCGACGATCTCGCCCTTCACCGAGAAATCCTCGAGCACCGATTCGAGCAGGCGGGCATTGCGTTCGAGAGCCGCCTTGTCGAGCACGAAATTGGTCGGCTTGGGCGGCGGATTGAGCAGGTCGACCGACGGCAAGGTGTAGCTGTCGCCGAGCGCCAGGGAAGGCTGGCGCTCGCGCAGCGGGCGGCGGCCGCCGGCGTCGCTTCGGGCGCGGTCGGCGATGACGGGGCCGCGCGCCTGGGCGGGCGCGACGACCGGCGCCCGCGCCGGCCGCTCCACGACGTCGGCGGGATCGTCGTCGTCATAGTCGGCGCCGCCGCCGCCGCGCAGGCGGCGGCTGGCGAGCCAGTGCCGCTCCTCGGCGGTGAGGCCGAGGCTGGCGAGGCACAGGACGAGGCCGATCGCCGCGGCGATGGCGATGATCGCGATCCGGAAGGGCTCGGAAACGCCCGGATCGCCGATCGCGCCCAGCCCGAGCTGGACGAGGCCGGCAATGCCGAGGCCGATCGCGCCGCCCCAGCCGGCGACCAGGCCGTTGACCGCGCCGCCCGCGAACAGCCCCGCAGCCGCGCCGATGAGGGCGATGCCGAGGAAGGCGAAGGCGAGCGCGCGCACCCAGCGCCCGGGCTCGACTCCGCGCGCGAGCCTGAGGCCGATCAGGAAGATCACCGGCAGCATCAGCACGACCGGAGGGCCCATCAGCATCAGCAGGGCATCGGACGCCCAGGCGCCGATCGATCCCATCCAGTTGCGCACGGGCCCGGCCGCCTGGGTGTTCAGCGACGGATCGCTGGACCGGTAGCTGACCAGGGCGACGAGCGCGAACAGGGTGGCGAGGATGAGCGCAATCCCGCCGAAGAAGCTCTTCGAGCGGCGGGCGACGCGCTTCGAGCCTTCGCGCCACTGCGCGAGGCGTCCCGGCCGGGCGTCCTGCGCCGATGCTCCCGCCATTCGATGTGCCCCAAATGTTCCCGCCTGCCCTAATGCGCCCTTGCCGACTCCCCGGTCAAGCGCTTGGCGTTGCAGCGGGGCAACGCTAAGGCGCTGAAATGGACCGAGCGGACGTCATCATCCTGGGCGGAGGCCTGGTCGGACTCACTTTGGCGCTGGCGCTCGACCGGCATAAGCTCGCCGCCATCGTCGTCGATCCGGCCGATCCCGAAAAGCAGGTGTCGCCGCGCTATGATGGGCGCGCCACCGCGGTGTCGAGTTCGTCGTGGCGGATGCTCGAGGCGATCGGAGTCGCCGAGCGGCTCGAAGGCGCGACCTCGCCGATCGAAGCGATCCGGGTCAGCGACGGGCTGGCGCCTGGCGGCATCCTGTTCGATCCGGGCGAGGAGGGCGAGCCGCTCGGAATCATGGTCGAAAACCGGCTCTTGCGCGCGGCGCTGCGCGATTGCGCGCTGGCGGCGGAGCGGATCGACCTGCGCATGCCGGCCCGCCCAGGCGCGATCGAGCGCGACGGCGACGGCGTCCGAGTCGCGCTGGCCGGCGGGTCGGCGGTCGCAGCGCCGCTGCTGATCGGAGCCGAGGGCCGCAATTCGCCGGTCCGCGAGGCGGCCGGCATTGCGATGGCGCAATGGCGCTATGATCATGTCGCCATCGTCGCCACGATCACCCACGAAAGGCCGCACGGGCAGACCGCCTACGAGATTTTCTATCCGGACGGGCCGTTCGCGATCCTGCCGATGCTCGCGGGCGCCGACGGCCGGCCGCGCTCGGCCATCGTCTGGTCCGTCCGCGCGCGCGACGCCGCGCCTACTTTGGGCCTTTCCGATCGGGCGTTGGCCCACGAAATCGAGAAAAGGATGGGCGGGTTCCTCGGCGCGGTGGCGCTGGCCGGACCGCGCTGGAATTATCCGCTCGGCTTCCACCATGGCGCGCGGATCACCGACAGGCGCCTGGCGCTGATCGGCGATGCCGCCCACGGCATCCATCCGATCGCCGGCCAGGGACTCAATCTCGGCTTTCGCGACGCCGCCGCGCTGGCCGAGGTGCTGGTCGAAGGCGCCCGGCTCGGCCTCGACCTCGGAGACGCGCAATTGCTCGCCCGCTACGAGCGCTGGCGCAGCCTCGACACCTTCATGGTGGCGCTGGCGACCGATTCGCTGACCCGGCTCTACGGGGTCCCGGGCAAGGCCGCCTCGACGCTGCGTCGCCTCGGCATGGGCGCGGTGCAGAGGATCGGGCCGCTCAAGCGGCGGATGATGGCCGAGGCGCGCGGCGAATCGGGTGAGTTGCCGCTGCTGCTTCGCGGCCTGCCGATCTGAGCCCGGTTCAGACTTCTTCGCTCACGTTCTCTTCGACCGATTCTCCGGCCGTGCCCGCGCGGACCATCAGGAAGGTGCCCGACCAATCGTTGTGGATGTCCCAGGTCCCCTCGATCTCGTCGCCGTCCGCCTGCACGACGCCGTCATAATGGACGATATCGGCGGCGCGCTCGAGATAATCGTACATCTTGGTGAAGCGCACCGAGGCGCCGTCGCGCCTGCCCTCGATCACCGCCTGCAGAATCATGCCGAAGCAATCGGGCGAATCGCCGGGCTCGGTGGTGATGCCGCTGATCAGCCCGCCCGTGTCGCGGATCACCGCCTCGAAACCGGTGGGCGGCGATCCATCGGGATAATTGTAGAATCCGTTCCAGCGGCCGCTGAGGTCGATCTCGCCGCCTTCGCTCATTGCAGCGTTTCGGGCCCATCGGCGCCGCCGGGCGCCATCCTCTGGAACTGCATGAACTGGACGAGCAAATCGGCGCGGTCGGCCAAATCGGCGGCTTCCAGCAGGGCCTGCTTGGATCCGACATCGAGCGGCGCGATCTGGGCGATGCCGTTGACCAGCCTCTCGTCGTCGAGCCGCGACACCTGCTCCCATTCGATCATATAGCCCAAAGCGTCGGCATAGCGCCTCGCCTCGCGCTCGACCTCGGCGCGCTGGGCGAGGCCGAGAACCGGATCCTCCTCATCCTCGAGGCCGTTTCGATCGGCGTCGACCTGGCGATAGAGCGTCTCGACAATGGCCTCGCGGGCGATCCGGAAGCGGCTCAGGCCCTCGAGCACGATGTTGAAGCGGCCGTCGTCCAGCTCTTCGCAGGAGGCGATCCGGCCGATGCAGCCGATTTCGAACAGCGCCGGCGAATCCGTTTCCTCCCCCTCCCCCTCGCCGTCGCCTGCGCCGGGCCTCGGCTGGACCATGGCGATCAGCCGGTCGCTGGCGAGCGCGTCGCGGACCATCGCCCGGTAGCGCGGCTCGAAGATATGCAGCGGCAGCTGGCTTCGCGGGAACAGCAACGCGCCGGCGAGCGGGAAGGCCGGCACGCGGAGGAGCGCCGTCGCCATCTCTACCCGAACAGGATCGCCGACAGGCGCCGGCGCTGCGCGCCCGCCCACGGATCTTCGAGCCCGACCGCCTCGAGCATCTGCAACAGGCGCTTGCGCGCCGCGCCCTCGTCATGGTCGCGGTCGCGCACGATGCTCTCGAACAATCGATCGGCGGCGCCGTCGCGATCTCCCGCCGCCAGCAGCGCTCCGGCGAGGTCGATCCGGGCCGCGTGATCGTCGGGATCGGCGGCGATCCGAGCCTCGAGCTCGGCCGTATCTCCCGCCGGCGCCGCCTCGGCGAGCGCAAGCGCCGATCGCGCACGGGCGATGGCCGGGTCCTTTTCGGCCTTCTCGTCCACAGTCTCCAGAAGAGCGCGCGCCTCCTCGATCCGGCCGGCGGCGAGATGGGCCCGCGCCAGCCCCGAAATCACCTCCGGATGATCGGGCGCCATCTCGACGATCTGCTGGAAGATGTTGGCGGCGCGCTCGGCATCGCCTTCGCCGAGCACCTGCTCCCCCATTGCGATCAACGGCTCGATTTCGGCCTCGCGCTGCTGCGCCTCACCCTGGATCGGCAGTTGCGCCAGGATCTGGTCGATGGCGTCGGTCAGCTGCACTTCGGTCCGCGCCGAGGAGAGATCGGCGACCGGCTGGCCCTGAAAGAAGGCGTAGACGGTCGGGATCGACTGGACGCGGAATTGGGCCGCGATGAACTTCTCCTCGTCGACATTGACCTTGATCAGGGTGACGCCGCGATCGGCATAATCGGCGGCGACCTTTTCGAGCATCGGCGTCAGCTGCTTGCACGGCCCGCACCATTCCGCCCAGAAATCGAGGATGACGAGGCTGGTCATGCTCGGTTCGACCACGTCGCGCCGGAATTTCTCCACCGCCTCGCGCTCGGCCTCGCTCATTCCCAATGTCGCCACGTCCGTCTCTCCGAATTGCGCCTGTTCCAACGCCCTATGTGGGAAGGCGGCCCCATCTGCCAAGCCATCTATTCGGGGGTTGCCGGGCCCAGGGCCTCATGCTAGCAGCCGCCGCCTTACCCAGCCGGGCGGCCGGCGCGCATCACGCGTGCGGACCGGACGGCTCAGCGCAGAGCGGGCGTAGCTCAGGGGTAGAGCACAACCTTGCCAAGGTTGGGGTCGAGGGTTCGAATCCCTTCGCCCGCTCCAATTCTTCAAGCCACCACGATCGCACCCTCGAGTCTTTGGCCGGCGCTCCGCCCTGCCGGCTGCGCACGTGGTTCGAATCCCCCGTCCGCTCCATTTTCAGTCCGCATCGGGCCTGGGTCGGGTGGGGAACGCTTTGCGGCCCGCCGCCGTTCTGGCTTGGCGATGAGCACCCAGCTTCCCACACTCGACGCGTCCGTGTTCGAGCCGCCGCCCGAGGCGGTGGATTTCTATGCCGAGAGCCTGCGGCTTCTCAACGAATCGGGCCTGCCCTTCCTGCTTTCGGGGACTTACGCCCTCTCCTGCTACACCGGCATTTCGCGGCCGACCAAGGATCTCGACGTCTTCTGCAAGCCGTCGGACGCGCCCCGGATATTGAGCTTCTTCAAGGCGCGCGGCTATCGGATCGACATCGAGGACGAGCGCTGGATCGGCAAAGTCTGGAAGGGCGAGCATTTTTTCGACGTCATCTACAACATCTCGACCGCGTCGATCCCGATCACCGACGACTGGTTTCGCGAAGCCTATGAGGTCGAAGTCTACGGCACCAACGTCCGAATCACCCCGCCGACCGAGTTCATCCTCTCCAAACTCTTCCTGCAGGACCGCTACCGCTATGACGGCGCCGACGTCGTCCACGTCATCCTCAAGAAGCATGAGGAGATCGACTGGCGCTATCTGCTGGGCGCGATGGAGCTCTATTGGGAGGTGCTGCTCATCCACATCCTCAATTTCCGCTTCATCTATCCGACCGAGCGGGAGCGGATTCCGCCCTGGCTGTTCGCGGAGCTGATGGAGCGGCTGCGGGCGCAGGCGGAGATGCCGCCGGCGAGGATGAAGATCTGCCGTGGCCGCCTGCTCAGCCCGCGCGACTATGTCGTCGACATCGCCGAATGGGGCTTTGGCGACGTCGTCGGCAAGGGCATCGAAGAGAAGCATGAGCGCAAGCACTGACAGACTGAGGCTGGCGGCGATCGGCGACCTCCACGTCAACGAGGCCTCCGAGCACCGCTATCGCGACATGTTCGCGGAGATCGCGCAGGTGGCGGACGTGCTCGCCTTGTGCGGCGATCTCACCAATTTCGGAAAGCCGCGCGAAGCCGAGATCCTCGCCGAGGATTTGCGCGCCTGCACCATTCCGATGGTCGGCGTGCTCGGCAACCACGATTACGAATGCGGCCAGGCCGACGAGGTCGCCCGAATCCTCCATGCCGCCGGAGTGACGATCCTCGGCGAACAGGCGGTGATCGTCCAGGACGTCGGCTTCGCCGGCGTGAAGGGCTTTCTCGGCGGCTTCGGCCGGGGCGAGCTCGGCGCCTTCGGGGAAGCGCCGATCAAGGCCTTCGTCAACGCCGCGCTCGACGAGGCCCGCAAGCTCGAGAACGCGCTGCGCTCGCTGAAGACCGAACGCAATGTCGCCGTCCTCCATTATGCGCCGGTCGCGGACACGGTCGTCGGCGAGCCGCTCGAAATCTATCCGTTCCTCGGTTGCTCGCGGCTCGCCGACGCGATCGACCGGTTCGATCATGTCTCGGCCGTGGTCCACGGCCATGCCCATCGCGGCACCTATCGCGGCGCCACCCCGCGCGGCACGCCCGTCTACAATTGCGCCCAGATGGTGGTCGCCGCGGCCCAGGGCCGGCCCTACGCGCTTATCGAGGTCTAGCCGCTCGCGCCGGCTGGGCCGCGGCCGCGGGCGCCGCGGTGGGCGGCGGCGTCCTGGGCTCGAGCAGGGCCGCGGTTTCGATCGTGTCGAGGGCGTTGCGCGCGGCGACATAGAGCCGCGCCTTGCGGACCCAGTCGGCGGCATTGTCGTGGCCGGGGATGCGCATGACCTCGGCCAGGGCGACCTCGACCTGCCCGGCCTCGAGCCGCTGGGTGGCACGCGCGAGGCGCTCCACCGGCTGGGTCGAGGGCGTGCCCTCGCGCCGGATGATGATCAGCGAGCCGAGCTCGGCGGTGATCGACTCCCACCAGCTGGCGTCGGGCGGCGGCCCGGCGAGGCGCGGCCCCGCCTGCTGCAGGCCCAGCTGCAGCTCCTGCAGCGTCACCGGATTGCGCGCGGCCAGGATGATCATGCCGACGGCGCGGGGCTGGGTGGCGCCGAAGCGCTGCCGGAGCAGCGCCTCGAGGAACCCGAGCGACGTGCCGCGATCGAGCGCGCGGCGGGCCGCGAAGGCGACGAGCAGGCCCTCGGCGCGGTCGGCGTCGCCGGAGGCGGCGCGCGCCTCGGTGCCGACCTGGCCGAGCCTCTGCTCGAGGGCGGCGACCCGGCGGGCTATTTCGGGGTCGATGACGATCTGCTCCGGCGCGCCCGGGCTGGGGGCGGGGGCGGGCGCCGAGCGGGCCGGCGCGGGGGCGGACGCGGCCGGCGCGGGCTGCGGCTCCGCGACGGCAGGCGCGACGCCGATCATCCGGGCCGCGCTGTCCCACTGGCCGAGCAGATAGCCCATCGCACCCAGCCCGAGCAGGAAGGCGAGGCCGGGGATGAGCAGCGGCCGCAGCGGCGAGCGCCGCCGGATCGGCGCTTCATAGCTGTCGACTGGTTCGTAATCGCCGTTCATGGCCCAAACGCCTCGCTTCGCGCTTACGTCTGGCACAGCTTGGCGGCAAGCTCCAGCAAGGCTTGGTCGCGCGGCGCGGCCGCGACGTCCGCCGATTTCCAGCCGCTCCCCGCCGCCTCGGCCGCCGCCCGGCTTATCGCCGCGATCCGGATCTCGCCGCGGCCGGCGCCGGCAAGCCTCGCGAACAGGCCGGCGGCGCGGGGAGAATGGAGCAGGACGAGCGCATCCGCGACCCGCGCCGGCAGTCGCGCGACCGGCTCTGTGGCATAGACGGGGATCTCGAGCGCCACCGGAGGGCCGAGCGCGATGCGGTCGCGGCCGCAAAGATGAACGGCGCAGTTTATGCCCTGCGAAGCGGCGAGCCGGGCCAGTGCGGCACCGTCGGATGGGCCGGTGCGGATGTCGGCGAACCCCGTCTGACTCGCCGCCTCGGCCGTGCGCTCCCCCACCGCATAGCAGGGCAGGGCCAGAAATGACGTCAAGCCGTCGCCGCCCAGCCGCGGTGCATTGGCGCTGGTCAGCAAGACCGCATCGAACAGCAGGGGATCGGGGGGCGTCCACGGGATCGGCGCCAGGGTGAACAGCGGCGCGACCAGTGGGTCGAGCCCGAGCGCGCGGGCGCGCGCCGCCGTCTCGTCGGCGCCGGGCCGCGGGCGCAGGATCGCGACCTTCACCGCTGGAACATCGCCCGCAGGGTCGGGCTGGCGCGGCCGAGCAGGTCGCGGGCGAGCGCGGCGGGCGCGCCCTCGCCGGCCTGGACCTCGCCGCCATCGGGGCTGAGAATTTCGGCGCTGACGACGGCGCCGGTCGCCCGCGCGGCGACGGCGGAATGGCAGTCGCCGCCGAGCGCGGCGAGGAAGGCGCGCTCCGCATCCACCGCGGCGTGGGTCGGCCGATGGTCGATCGCGGCGAGCAGGACGCGCAGATCCTCGCGCTCGGCCAGGATCTCGATTCCAATCGCGCCCTGGGCGGGGGCTGGAATCAGATCGAGAGGGGCGCCCAGCGCGATTCCCAGCCGGTCGAGCCCGGCTGCGGCGAGCAGGGTCGCGTCAAATTCGCCGCGTTCGACCTTGGCGAGGCGGGTTTGCACGTTGCCCCGGATCGGCCCGGCGCGGAGATCGGGCCGGCGGGCGAGCAGCTGGGCCGTCCGCCGGGGCGAGGACGTGCCGACTCGCGCGCCCGGCGCCAAGGCCTCGATGCTCGCCGCCCCGATGAGCCGGTCGCGCGTATCGGCGCGCTCGAGCATGGCGGCGATCGCGAGCGTGTCCGGCCGGATCGTTTCGACATCCTTCATCGAATGGACGGATATATCGGTGCGGCGATCGAGCAGGCGGTGATCGAGCTCTTTGGTCCACAGCGCCTTGCCGCCGACCTCGGCGAGGGGGCGGTCCTGGATCAGATCGCCCGTGGTCGTGATCGGGACGATCTCGATCCGCGCGTCGGTCCAACCGTGCACGGCCTTGAGGGCCGCAGCCACCATATGCGCCTGCGCCAGCGCCAAAGGCGATCCGCGCGTGCCGATGCGGAGGGGGCGTTCGAGGGCGCTGGCCATAGCGCGCTTGTGCTAGACGCTTGGCAGGTGGCAGGGAAGGCCGTGATGAGCCTGATCCTCGGCATCGAATCGAGCTGCGACGAGACCGCGGCGGCGCTGGTGACCGCGGACCGCCGAATCCTCGCGCACCGGCTGGCCGGCCAGGAGGCCGCGCACCGGCCTTTTGGCGGCGTCGTCCCCGAGATCGCGGCGCGGGCGCATGTCGAGATCCTGCCGCGCCTGATCGAGGAGACGCTGGCCGAGGCCGGCGTCGCGCTCGCCGATGTCGATGCCATCGCCGCCACGGCCGGGCCGGGCCTGATCGGTGGCGTGATGGTCGGCCTGGTCACCGCAAAAGGGCTGGCTCTGGCCTCGGGCAAGCCGCTGGTTGCGCTCAACCATCTGGAAGGCCACGCTCTGTCGCCGATGCTGAGCGACCCCGACCTCGCTTTTCCCTACCTCCTGCTGCTGGTTTCGGGCGGGCATTGCCAATTGCTGCTGGTCGAGGGCGTCGGCCGTTACCGCCGGCTTGCCACCACCGTCGACGATGCCGCCGGCGAAGCCTTCGACAAGAGCGCGAAGCTGCTCGGCCTCGGCTTTCCGGGCGGCCCGGCGATCGAGCGCGCCGCGGCCGCCGGCGATTCGAAGGCAGTGCCGCTGCCGCGGCCGCTGCTGGGCTCGGACGAGCCCCATTTCTCCTTCGCCGGCCTCAAGAGCGCTGTGCTCCGGGCCAGGGATTCGGGCCGCTACGCCGACGCCGACATCGCCGCTTCCTTCCAGCAGGCGGTGGTCGATTGCCTCGTCGACCGCACCCGCCGCGCGCTCGCGGCGGCGAAGGGCGCGACCGCTCTGGTCGTCGCCGGCGGGGTCGCGGCCAATGGGGCGATCCGCGCGGCGCTGGCCGATCTTGCCGGGGCCAACGGCCTGCCCTTCGTCGCGCCGCCGATGTGGCTGTGCACCGACAATGCGGCGATGATCGCCTGGGCGGGGGCGCTGCGCCTCGATGCGGGGCTGACCGACGGGCTCGACGCGCCGGCGCGGGCGCGCTGGCCGCTCGATCCCGATGCGGAAAAGGCGCGCGGCGCGGGAGTGAAGGCATGAAGATCGGCGTGATCGGTGCGGGCGCGTGGGGAACCGCCTTGGCCCAGGTGGCAGCCGCGGGCGGCGAGGACGTCCTGCTTTGGGCGCGCGAGGGCGAGGTGGTCGATTCGGTCAACCGATCCCGCGAGAACTCGATGTTCCTCAAGGGCGTCCCGCTCGCCCCGACGATCCGCGCCACCGGCGATCTTGCCGCGCTCGGCGGGTGCGAAGCCTTCCTCATCGTCACGCCGGCCCAGCATCTGCGCGCCGTGCTCGACGGCTTTCCCGCCGGCGGGCGGCCGCTCGTCCTCTGCTCGAAGGGGATCGAGGACGCGACCGGCCTGCTGATGCACGAGGTCGCCCGCCAGGCGCGGCCCGATTCGCCGATCGCGGTCCTTTCCGGCCCCACCTTCGCCCACGAAGTGGCGGCCGGGCTGCCGACCGCGGTCACCCTGGCGGTCGAGGACCGCGCGCTCGGCGAGAGGCTGACGGCGCGCATCGCCCAGCCTTTCTTCCGGCCCTATCTGACGGACGACGTCGCCGGCGCGGAGGTCGGCGGAGCGGTCAAGAACGTGCTCGCCATCGCCTGCGGCGTGGTCGAGGGGCGCCGGCTCGGCCTCAACGCCCGAGCGGCGCTGATTTCGCGCGGCTTTGCGGAAATGACCCGATTCGGCCTCGCGAAGGGCGCACGCGCCGAGACTCTGGCGGGCCTGGCCGGCCTCGGCGACCTCGTCCTCACCTGCTCCTCGACCAACTCGCGCAATTTCAGCCTAGGCAAGGGCATTGGCGAGGGCGCGCCCCCGTCCGACCTGCTGGCTGACCGCAAGACCGTCGCCGAAGGCGCCTTTACCGCGCCGGTGCTGAACCGCACCGCCGCCGCTCTCGGCATCGACATGCCGATCGTGGCGGCCGTCTGCGCCCTTCTGGCCGGGCAGGCGGCGGTCGACGACGTCGTCGGGCGGTTGCTGTCGCGGCCGTTGCGGACCGAGGGCGTCTAACGCCTTCTGAGGGGCACCTCGGCGAGTCAGAAGTCCCAGCAAATGCCGTTATTTTCCCAATCGCCATAGCGGGTCGGCTCGCGCCCCTTGGGGCCGCCGAACTCCTCACCGACTTTGGCTTCCTCGGGCTCCGGCACGGGCGGGCTCTTGGAGAGATAAGCGGGCGGCTTCAGGTTGGGCGGGCGCTGGGCCATGGTCGATTTCCATTTGAATCCCGGGCGGGCCTTACCCACATTTCGACGGCGGAGGCTATACAGGCGCAATGAACACGGTCCGGACGACGATGCTGCTGGCGGCCCTGACCGCCTTGCTCATGGCGCTGGGCTACACGCTGGGCGGATCGGCCGGCGCCCTGATCGCGCTCGTCGTCGCGGCGGGCATGAACCTGTTCACTTACTGGAACGCCGACAAGATCGTGCTGCGCATGCACGGCGCCAAGGAGGTCGACGCCGCCTCCTGCCCGCAATTGTTCGCCATCGTCAGCGCGCTGGCGGCGCGCGGCGGGCTGCCCACGCCAAAGGTCTATCTGATCGATTCGCCGCACCCCAACGCCTTCGCCACCGGCCGCAACCCGGAAAATGCCGCGGTTGCCGCGACCACGGGGCTGCTCGGCATGCTGACCCGCGAGGAGGTTGCGGCGGTGATGGCGCACGAGCTCGCCCATGTGAAGAATCGCGACACGCTCGTCATGACGATGACCGCGACCATCGCCGGCGCGATTTCGATGCTCGCCAATTTCGGCCTGTTCTTCCGCGGCAGCGACAGCCGCGGAAATTTTGTTGCGATGCTGCTCGCGGTGATCGTCGCGCCGTTCGCGGCGATGCTGGTCCAGCTCGCGATCAGCCGCACCCGCGAATATGGCGCCGACAAAGGCGGCGCGGCGATGCATGGCAATCCGCGCGCTCTGGCCTCGGCGCTTGCCAAGCTCGCCCGCGGCGCCGAGGCGGTGCCGAGCCCGTTCGCGGCCCGCAATCCGGCCGCCGGCGCCCTCTACATCGTACCGGGCCTCGGCCGCGGCGACAGCTGGTTCTCCACCCATCCGGCGACCGAGAACAGGATCGCCGCGCTCGAGGCGATGGCCGATGAGATGGGCCTCCATTCGCCGCCGCCGGCGATCGAAGCGGCGCGTCCGTCCGCGGGCGTGCCGAAGGTCCGCCGCGCGGCAAGCGCGCTCGATCCGTTCGGGCGGCGGGACTGAACCGCGCCGACCCGCCGGGCACGGCGTCGCGCCGCGCCGCCTTGCGCCTGCTCGACGCGGTGCTGCGCAAAGGGCTGCCGCTCGAATCGGCGCTCGACGCGGCGGCGCGCGAGCTCGATCGCGCCGACGATCGCGCCTTCGCCCATGCCATCGCCGCCGAGACGCTGCGGCGGCTGGCCGATCTCGACGCGCTGATCGACAAAGCGACGCGCAATCGCCTGCCCGACGACGCCAAGGCGCGCTTCGCGCTGCGCATCGCCCTCGTCCAGGCGCTGGCGCTCGATACGCCGCATCACGCCGCCATCTCTACCGTCCTGCCCTTGGTCGACGGCGGCCCGCGCAAGCTCGTGCACGGCGTCTTCAGCGCGGTGATGCGCGAAAAATGGACCCTGCCGGCCATCCCCACGCTTCCCGAGGCCGTGGCCGAGCGCTGGCGCAAGTCCTGGGGCGAGGAGGCGGTGGCCGCCGCCGCCAGGCTGATCGCTCTGCCCCCGCCGCTCGACCTGTGGGGGGAGCCGCCGCCCGAGCTCGACGGCATCAGCCTGTTCCCCGGCCATCTCCGGCTGCCGCGCGGCACCGCGGTGGCGGGCCTGGCTGGCTATGGCGAGGGCAAATGGTGGGTGCAGGACGTTTCGGCCGCGATCCCCGCCCGCTTGCTCGGCCCGGGAGGGGGACGGACCGTGCTCGACCTCTGCGCGGCGCCGGGCGGCAAGACGATGCAGCTCGCCGCCGCCGGCTGGGCGGTGATCGCGGTCGATTCGTCGCAAAGTCGTCTGGCGCGACTTTCCGAGAATCTGGCCCGGACCGGGCTCGCCGCGCAGGTGATCGCCGCCGACGTCATGGCATGGGCGCCTCCTGCGCCGGTCGACGCGATCCTGCTCGACGCGCCCTGCACGGCGACGGGCATCTACCGCCGCCATCCCGACGTGCTCCATCGCGTCCGGGCGCGCGCGATCGCCGAGCTGGCTGAGGTGCAAAAGGCGATGCTCGCGCGCGCCGCGGACTGGCTGAAGCCGGGCGGCACCCTGGTCTATTCGGTCTGCTCGCTCGAGCCGCGCGAGGGCGAGCAGGTTTCGGAGGACTTCATCGCCGGCCATGCCGATTACGGGCTCGAAGAGGTGCAGCGCATCCTTCCCGGCGCTCATGAGGCGCACGGCGGCGCGGACAGCTTCTTCATCGCCAAGTTCGTCCGCAGATAAATCCTTCCGGGCTGGGAATTTATCGGGGGATAAAATCGGCCGCTTCCTTGCTCCGCGAGTCGCGCGGATGTTAGGGTTCGCGCCGTGCAGCAACCTGTCCGCATTTCGCCGTCGATCCTCTCCGCCGATTTCGCGCGGCTGGGCGAGGAGGTGCGCGCGATCGACGCCGCCGGCGCCGACTGGATTCACGTCGACGTCATGGACGGCCATTTCGTGCCCAATCTCACCATCGGCCCGATGGTCGTGAAGGCGCTCCGCCCGCATACGCAAAAGCCGCTCGACGTCCATCTGATGATCTCGCCGGTCGACCCCTATATCGAGGCGTTCGCGCAAGCGGGCGCCGACATCATCACCGTCCATCCCGAGGCCGGGCCTCACCTCCATCGGACCGTCCAGAAGGTGAAGTCGCTGGGCAAGCGCGCCGGCGTGTCGCTCAATCCCGCGACCCCGGCCAAGGCGCTCGATTATGTGCTCGAGGAGCTCGATCTGGTGCTGGTGATGAGCGTCAATCCCGGTTTCGGCGGGCAGAGCTTCATCGACAGCCAGTTGAAGAAGATCGCGGCGATCCGCAAGCGCATCGACGCGCTCGGCACGGCGATCGACCTGGAGGTCGACGGCGGCATCGACCGGGACAATGCCAGGCGCGCGATCGAAGCCGGCGCCGACGTGCTGGTGGCCGGCACCGCGACCTTCCGGGGCGGCCCGGGCGCTTATGCGGACAATATCAGGGGACTGAGGGGGTGAGCCTCCTCGACAGGGTGGAGAGCGACACGGACGGAGCCGAGATCGAACCCGGCAAAAGGCTGATCCGGGTCGGCGACGACCGCGGCCTCTCCCTGTTCGAGCGGCTGAACTACCGGCTGCATCGCTTCGCGTGGCGGACGCCGCTGCACAGGTTGCGGCTGCGCGGCCGGGTGCCGCTGAAGCTGATCGCGGTGCCCAAGGATCCGATTGCAGGCGACAAGGCGGCGGGCGAGGCGCTGCTCGGTGGGTTGCTTCGCCACGGCGGCACCGAGATCGCGGTCGACGGGCTCGATTTCGGCACATTGGGCCTGCCCGCCGATTTCAGCGCCTGGCTGCAGAGCTTCGCCTGGCTGCGCGACCTTTCAGCCGCCGCCACCCGCGAGCGCGGCGCCAAGCGGGCCGAGGCGATCATGCGCAAATGGCTCGCGGCCAATGCCGAGCGAGTCAGCGAGCCCGCCTGGCGCGCCGATCTGTGGGGCCGCCGAATCCTCTTCTGGACCGCCTACGCGCCCTACATCCTGTCGAGCAGCGACCCCGTCTATCGATCGAACGTCCTCTACGCGCTCGCCCGCGGCGCCCGCCATCTCGAACGCAGCGCCGACAAGGCGCTGCCCGGCCTGCCGCGCATGGCCGCCTGGTGCGGGGTGATCGCCGCCGCTTTGGTCGTCCAGGGCGGTCCCGCGCGGCTCAAATCCGGTGAGGCGGGCCTCGCCCGCGCGATCGGCCTGTCGCTGCACGACGATGGCGGCCTGGTCAGCCGCTCGCCGAGCGAGCAGGTCGCCCTGGTCGAGCTCTTCGCCCAGTTGCGCGCCGTCTATGCCGCCGCCCGGCGCGACGTGCCCGATTGGCTGACCGAGGCTCTGGCCTCGGCGGTCGGGGCGATGCTTTCGGTCACCCTCGGCGATGGGGCGCTGTCGAGCTGGCAGGGCGGCCATATGGGCACCGGCCGCCGGGTCGCCGCCGCCGCGGAGGGGGCGGGCCTCGAAGCGCGCCCGCTGCGCCAGGCGCGCGGCTGGGGGTATCAGCGCATCCAAACGCGGGCCAGCGCTTTGGTGTTCGATGCAGCGCCGCCGCCGCCGCCGCGGGCGCTGAACGGCGCCTGCGCCTCGACTTTGGCGTTCGAGTTCAGCGACGGGCCCAACCGGCTGATCGTCAATTGCGGCGGTGCCGGCGAGGCGCGGGGCGCGCTGCCGGCCGGGCTGGTCCACGCGCTGCGGACCACCGCCGCCCATTCGACGCTGACCCTGGGCGACCGCAATTCGACCGCGATCCACGAGGACGGCTCGCTCGGCCGCGGCGTCTCGGAGGTCGAGCTCGCCCGCGACGACACCGCCGGCATCGGCCGAGTCGAGGCGAGCCACGACGGCTATGCCCGCCGCTTCGGGCTCATCCACGAGCGCCGCCTGAACCTCTCGGCCGACGGCCGCCAGCTCGGCGGCGAGGACCGGCTGATCTCGAACGGGCGCCGGCGCAAGCCGGATCCGGTGCGCTTCGCGGTGCGCTTCCATCTCGGCCCGGCGGTCGAGGTGACCTCGACCGCCGACGGGCAGGGCGCGCTGCTCCGTCTGCGCGGGTCGGTCTGGCAATTCCGCTGCCGCGGCGGCCGTTTGTCGGTCGAGGACAGCCTGTGGATCGACGGCGAAGCGCGGCCCCATGCCAGCCTCCAGCTCGTCATCGACGGCGAGAGTCCGGCCGAGGGCATGACCATATCCTGGGAATTGAACCGCGCGTCCTAGCCACCCCTCCGCCCTTCATTCTGAACGCCGTCACCCTGAACTCGTTTCAGGGTCCAGTTCCCCGCCCGCAATGCCGCTCGAAAATGGATGCTGAAACAAGTCCGGCATGACGTTATGGGCGGGGCGAATCCATCGATTGGAGATCAGATGACGGACGTGAAGATCGCCCGCGCCCTCCTGTCCGTCTCGGACAAGACGGGCCTCGTCGCGTTGGGACAAGAGCTGGCGCGGCACGGCGTCGAGCTGGTTTCGACCGGGGGCACGGCCCGCGCCCTGCGCGACGCCGGCCTCGACGTTCGCGACGTTTCCGAGCTGACCGGCTTTCCCGAGATGATGGACGGTCGGGTCAAGACGCTCCACCCCATGGTCCATGGCGGCCTGCTCTCGGTCCGCGACGATCCGGCCCATGCGGCGGCGATGGCGGAGCACGGGATCGGCGCGATCGATCTGGTGGTGGTCAATCTTTACCCGTTCGCGCGGACGGTCGCGAAGGGCGCGGGCCGCGAGGAGATCATCGAGAATATCGACATCGGCGGCCCCTCGATGGTCCGCTCGGCCGCCAAGAACCACGAATTCGTCGCGATCGTCACCGACCCGGCCGACTATGCCGGGCTTATCGCGGCGCTCGACGAAAGCGACGGCATGACGTCGCGGGCCTTGCGCAAGCGTCTGGCGGCCAAGGCGTTCGCCGCCACCGCCTCCTATGATTCGGCGATCGCCCAATGGTTCGCCTTCGCCGACCAAGGCGCGCTTTTCCCGGACAGGCTCACCCTCGCCATGCGCCGCGGCGACGAGCTCCGCTACGGCGAGAACCCGCACCAGCGGGCCGCGCTCTATCTGCCCGAGGGGCCGCACGGCGCGGGTATCGCCCAGGCCGAACAGGTTCAGGGCAAGGCGCTGAGCTACAACAATTACAACGATGCCGACGCCGCGCTCGAGCTGGTCGCCGAGTTCCGCGACGCCGGGCCGGCCTGCGTCATCGTCAAGCACGCCAATCCGTGCGGGGTCGCCACCGCGGGCACGTTGCGGGAGGCCTATGAAGCCGCCTTCGCCTGCGACTCGGTTTCCGCCTTTGGCGGGATCGTAGCCGTCAACCGCGCGCTCGACGGCCCGACTGCCCAGGCCATTGCCGCGATCTTCACGGAGGTGGTGATCGCGCCCGGTGCCGATTCCGACGCGCGGCAAATCTTCGCGGGCAAGAGGAACCTGCGCCTGCTCCTCGCCGGCGCTTTGCCGGATCCCGCCCGGGCGGGCATGGCGGCCAAGGCGATCGCCGGCGGCTGGCTCCTCCAGACCCGCGACAACGGCCGGGTCGATGCGGCCGACCTCAAGGTGGTGACCAGGCGCGCGCCGACGCAAGCGGAGCTCGCCGACTGCCTGTTCGCCTGGACCGTGGCCAAGCACGTCAAGTCGAACGCCATCGTCTACGCGAAGGACGGCGCGACCGCCGGAATCGGCGCGGGCCAGATGAACCGGCTCGAATCCGCCCGGATCGCGGCCTGGAAGGCGAAGGACGCGGCGGAGAGAGCGGGCTGGGCGGAGCCGCGAACGATCGGCTCGGCGGTCGCCTCGGATGCCTTCTTCCCCTTCGCCGACGGGCTGCTCGCCGCGGTGGAGGCGGGGGCCAGCGCGGTGATCCAGCCGGGCGGCTCGATCCGCGACTCCGAGGTGATCGCTGCCGCGGACGAAGCGGGCCTGGCGATGATCTTCACCGGCATGCGCCACTTCCGCCACTGAGGCGCTTCTATCCGCCAGGCGGCGGCAAGGCGGGCTCCTCGTCCTTCTTCATGCGGAACAGCTCGCGGTCCTCGTGGGTGAAGCCGCGCATCCACACTACCCAGCCGAAGGTCAGAAGGATCAACGGCACGCCGATGGCGAGCTCGGTCCATTCGTAGGCCCGGGGCAGAGCGGTGAAGCCGTAGCCGATCAGGATCGACGCCGCCGCCGCCCAGACCAGGGGCCAGCGCCAGCCCTGGACGGGCGCGCCGAGCAATCGTGACAGCAAGCGCGCCTTGAGCACCGAGGCCATGCCCAAAGCGAGCATCAGCGCGGCGGCGGCACCCGCCGCCTGGAACGCCTGCCGTTCCTCGTCCCCGGCCGGCCATTGAAAGGCGTCGAGGGCGAGGATGACGGCGACGGTGAGCGCGCCCTGGACGCACAGCATGAACGCCGAGATCATCAAATTGCGGTGCCGCGCCAGATAGACGAGCGCGCTCTCAGAAACCGCGGCGGTCGCCGCGACGACCTCCGCGGCGAGCAGAAAGGCCAGCGCCGCAGTGCCGCCGACAAAGGCGGCGCCGACCAGGCCCATGACCGCTTCGCCCGGTATGCCGAGCGCCAGGGCGATCGCTGCCTGGGCGGCGATGATCCAGAATCCGACCTGGCGGATCTGCCTGGCCACGGCCTTCCTGTCGCCCTCGGCGAGCTTCTGGGTGATGACCGGCGCGAGGATCGGATCGAAGCTCGTCTTCAGCTTCTGCGGCAGCGAGGCGACCTGCTGCGCGACATAATAGACCCCGACCACGGCCGGCGCGACGAACAGGCCGAGGATGGCGATGTCGAGCCGGCGCGAGCCCCATTCGATGGCGTCGGCGGCGGCGAGCGGCACGTTGCGCCGCGCCACCGCAATCAGTTCCGCGGGATTGGGCCGCCAGCCGGGCGGCCGGCCGTAGCTGCGACCCAGCCGCCACAGCGCCATCGCGAGCCCGGCGACGACCGAGACGACATAAGCGATGATCAACCCGTCGCGCGACGAATAGAAGACGAGCGCGCCGGCGGCGATGCTGATCACCCACGGCTCGACGATGGCGCGGACATGAACGGTCGAGGCGACGTCATGACGGTAGGCCAAGGCGGCCAGCGCGATGTCGGCGCCGGCGATGCCGAAGATGACCAAAGGGAGCAGCCATTCGGCGCCCCTGATGTCGCCGGCCGGGAACATCGCCTGCGGGAAAAGCATCAGGATCGCACTCGCCGCCGCCGAGGCGAGCAAGGCCGCGAGCAGGCCGTCCCAGACGACGCAGACATGGGGCTTGTCGGTGGTCGCAAGTTGCTGGGCCAGGCCGCGCTTCAGGCCCATCGTGGCGAGTTGCGCGGCGAGCTCGATGACGATCACGGCATAAGCGAAGCGGCCGAGCAGCTCGGGTCCATAATAGCGGCCGGCGATGAACAGGAAAGGCAGCCGTGCCGCGAGCCGCAGGATGAAGCCGAAGAAATTTGTACGCCCGCCCTTGGCCAGCGCAGCGATATCGTCATCGGGCGGGGCCGGCGCGGCTTTCATTTCCCGGGTGCGGTCACGAAGGGGGCACCTGCCATGGACCGGCGCGGCCGCGCGCGTCGAGCTCGCGCCAGCGCACGGTATCGCCCTGCGTCGCGATCTGCCAGATCACGGGCGGCGTTCGCCATTCGCCGACGATGAACACAAGAAAGCCAGCCCTGCGGGCGAGCGCGAAATCGTCCGGATCGGGGGCCGCATTGGCGCCGGGGGTCGCGGCACGGGTCCTGATCAGGCCGATCGTGCCGCCGTCCAGGATGATGCCGGACCCGCTTCCGCCCGGGGCGAGCGCCTGGACGGTGGTGATGACGATGTCGCCGCCCGCGCGGCGGCCGAACAGGACGACCTTGTCGGCCGCGCCGCCCCCGGCGATGCGCTGGCCGCTGGTCGCGTCGCCGATCGCGCGCACCGTCCGAAACAAGGCCGGGTCGTCGCTTTGGGCGAGGAGCGGGGCGGCAAGGAAGGCGGCGGCGAGCGCCGCCGGCAGCCATTTGATCATCGCGGCACTCCCCCTCGCCTTCCCATCAGTGCGCCGCGCCCCAATTTAGGCCTGTGCCGATCTCGACCCCCAGTGGAACCCCGAGGCGGATAGCCGGCTCGGCCGCGTGCGCCATGACATTGCGGATCACGTCCGCGGCGCGGGCGGCCTCGTCCTCGGGCACTTCGAAGACCAGTTCGTCGTGAACCTGCATCAGCATGCGTACCCGGCTCAGCCCCTCGGCGGCGAGGGCCGGGCCCATCCGCGCCATCGCCCGCTTGATGATGTCGGCGGCACTGCCCTGGATCGGCGCGTTGATCGCTGCGCGTTCGGCGCCCTGGCGCTCGTGCTGGATCTTGGACTTGATCCGCGGGAAATGGGTCTTGCGGCCGAACAGGGTGGTCGAAAAGCCGGTTTCGCGCACCTCGGAGAGGGTGTCGGCGATATAGCGCGAGATGCCGGGAAAGCGCTCGAAATAGCGGTCGATCATCGCCTGCGCCTCGTCCGCGGTGATTCCGAGCCGGCCGGCCAGCCCCCAGCGCGAAATGCCGTAGAGGATCGCGAAGTTGATCGTCTTGGCCGAGGCGCGGGTGTCGCGATTGGCCTCGCCGAACAATTCGACTGCGGTCATATTGTGGATGTCGTCTCCGCGCTCGAACGCTTCGCGCAGCTGCGGCACGTCGCAAATGTGCGCCGCCAGCCGCAACTCGATCTGGCTGTAGTCGGCCGAGAGGATCACGAACCCCGGCTCGGCGATGAAGGCATCGCGGATGCGCCGGCCGATCTCGGTGCGGATCGGGATGTTCATGAGATTGGGATCGGTCGACGCGAGCCGGCCGGTCTGCGCGCCCGACAGCGAATAGCTGGTATGGACCCGGCCCGTCTCCTTGTTGATCTGCTCCTGGAGCGCGTCGGTATAGGTGCTCTTCAACTTGGTGAGCTGGCGCCAGTCGAGCACCAGCTGGGCGATCGGCACGCCCTCGCGCGACAGCCGTTCCAATTCGGTGACGTCGGTCGACCAGGTGCCCGACTTGCCCTTGCGCCCGCCCGACAGGCCCATCCGGTTGAACAATATGTCGCCCAATTGCTGGGGCGAGCCGATCGTGAACTTGCAGCCGGCCTCGCCGCAGATATTCTCCTCGAGCGCCGCGATCTGGACGTTGAACTCGGCCGACAGGCTCTTCAGCACCGCGCGGTCGACCTTGACGCCGCCAAGCTCCATCGCGCCGATCACCGCGACCATCGGCCGGTCGACCATCTCGTAGATCCGGGTCACCTTCTCGAACGGCAGCCGGGCGCGGAAGCGCACCCACAGGCGGAGCGCCACGTCGGCATCCTCGGCGGCATATTCGGTGGCCTTGTCGAGCTGGACCCGGTTGAAGCTGATTTGCTTCTGTCCGGTCCCGCACAGCGTCTTGAAGGCGATGCACTCATGGTCGAGATGCTTTTTGGCGAGGTCGTCGAGCGAATGGGAATTGAGCCCGCCGGCGTCGAGATTGAAGCTCATCACCAACGTGTCGGCATAGGGCGCGACCCGGATCCCGCGCCGCTCCAGCACCACCCAGTCGAATTTGAGATTGTGGCCGATCTTGAGCACGGCCGGATCCTCGAGCAGCGGCTTCAGCTTGGCCAGCACAAGCGCCGAGGGCAATTGCTCGGGCCGCTCGGCGAACATGTCGTCCCCGCCATGTTCGAGCGGGATGTAGCAGGCCTTGTTGCACTCGGTGGCGAGGCTGATCCCGACCAAATTGGCGGAGACGCAGTCGCGCCCGTCGGTTTCGGTGTCGAAGGCGACGCGGCCTTTGGCGATGGCCTCGCCGATCCAGCGGTCGAGCGCCTCCTCGTCTGTCACGGTTTCGTAGAGAGAGCGGTCGATCTTCGGCTCGGGGCGCACCTCGGCCTGGGTCGTTGTCGCCGAGGCCGGAGGCGCGCTGTGCGCCTGGACGCCGAGCCGGGCGAGCAGCGACTTGAAGCCGTGATGGTCGAGGAATTCGCGCAGCGGCTCTTCCGGTATCCCCTTCATCGCCAGCGCGTCGAGCGGCGCCGGCAAGGGCGAATCGCAGATCAGCTCGACCAATTTGCGCGACAGCCGCGCCTTGTCGGCATGCTCGATCAGATTGTCGCGCATCCTGGAGGGCTTCATGTCCGGCGCTGCGGCGAGCACCGCTTCGACGTCGCCAAATTCCTGGATCAGCTTGGAGGCTGTCTTGGGCCCGATGCCGGGGACGCCCGGGACGTTGTCGACGCTGTCGCCCATCAACGCCAGCACCTCGCCGACCTTCTCGGGCGGAACACCGAACTTCTCGATGACCTCCTCGCGGCCGATGCGGCGGTCGTTCATCGTGTCGAGCATGTCGAGGCCGCCATGATGCTCCGCAGGGGGCTCGACCAGCTGCATCAGATCCTTGTCCGACGAGACGATGGTGACCTGCCACCCTTCCGCCAGCGCCGCCTTGGCATAGCAGGCGATGATGTCGTCCGCCTCCAGCCCCATCTCCTCGAGGCAGGGGATGGAGAAAGCGCGGGTGGCGTCGCGGATCAGCGGGAATTGCGGCACCAGCTCGGGCGGCGGCGGCGGACGATTGGCCTTATACCGGTCGTAGAGCTGGTTGCGGAAGGTCGATTCCGAGGCGTCTAGGATGACGGCGAGGTGAGTCGGCCCGTCGGCCTTGTCGAGACTCTCGGCCAGCTTCCAGAGCATGGTCGTATAGCCGTAGACCGCGCCGACATTGAGCCCGAACTTGTTGGTCAGGGGCGGCAGCCGGTGGAAGGCGCGGAAGATATAGGACGAGCCGTCGACGAGATAGAGGTGCGGGGAAGGCATGGCCGAAGGTCTAGACGAAGGGCGCGCGGCTGCAAACCGTATTGGGTAAGGCGCCGTTCAACCATGGGCCGCTAGAAAGGCGCCGATGAATCGCAGGCATTTCATTCTGGCGGGCGCCGCTTTTTTCCTCGCCGGCGCTCCCGGCTTCGCCGCCGAACCCTTCGAGCCGACCCGCTTCTCGGTCGAGATCGTGGGGCGCGGGCCCGACGTCATCCTGATCCCCGGCCTCACCGCCGGGCGCGGGACATGGCGGTCCACCGCCGGGGCGGTCACCGGCTATCGCTATCATCTCCTCCAGGTCGCGGGATTCGCCGGCGCGCCGGCGCGGGGCAATGCGCGCGGCGCCATCCTTTCGCCGCTTGCCGACGAGATTATCCGCTATATCGAGGATCGCCGCCTGCGCCGCCCCGCGATCGTCGGCCATTCGATGGGCGGCACGCTCGCAATGATGATCGCGGCGCGCCGGCCGGGTCTCCTCGGCCGGATCATGGTCGTCGACATGCTGCCCCAACCGGCCGGCCTGCTCGGCCAGAATGCGGAGGCGATCGGGCCGCTCGCCAACAGCCTCGGCAATTTCTTCGCCACGCCCGGCGGCCGCCGCCTGTTCGGCGGACTGATGAACGCGTTCAGCCCGCCCAATTCGGCCAATCGCAACAGCGACCCCGACGTTGTCGGCCGCGCGATGCGCGAGCTCGCCACGCTCGACCTGGCGCCGCGGCTCGGGCGCATCCGCGCGCCCTTCACCGTGGTCTACGCCTCGCCCGACGAGCGCGCGGCCGACGCGCTCGACCGGGCGTTCAGGGACGCCTACGCATCCGTCCGCTCCGCCCGCCTGGTCCGCATCGACGGCAGCGGCCACATGATCATGTTCGACCAGCCGGCGCGGTTCCGGGATGCGGTCAGGGGCTTCTTGCGCTGAATCTCCGGTCATTCGCCCCTGGCCTTGCGCCCGCTAGAAATTGCCGGCCCGGAGGACGCTATTGGCTTCGAACGGCGCGTCGGCGGCGCCGGGCGCGCAGGGACCGGGGCGCCGATAGAGGCAATAGCGGCGGTTGCCGTCCGAGCAGCCGACCAGGCGGTAGCCGGGCAGCTCGGGGCCGCGGTCGAACGGCGTCAGGACCAGATTGAATGCGCGCGAGCTTCGTGCCGCGCCGGCCTGCGCGCCGCCATATTGGTAGATGGGAGCGTCGCGCCCGAACAAGGCATGGCTCGCGATCAGCGGGTCCATCCGATAGATTGCGATGCCGCAGGCGTCGGGGACCCCCGCCGCCGCCCGCCACGCCTTGACCAGCCCCCTATTCTCGCCCCACCGCCCGCCCCCCGCTTCGCCCACGCCGGCGCACAGCGCGCTGACCGCCAGCCAGCCGGTGCCCAGCGCCAGCGCCGGTTGCCTCATCCGCCGCCACCGTTGCATCAGGTCGACGCTCCCGATCGACGCGAGCAGCACCAGCAGCGAGGTGGTCAGCAGGATGAAGCGATATTCCTTGTGCGGGATCGCCATGTGCACCGCGAGATTGACCAGCGCCGCGGCGAGCAGTGCCGGATAGCGCCGCGCGCCCAGGACGGCCAGCGCGACCATCGGCAGCAGCACCACCGGCCACAGCTTCCACATCGCGACGAGATACCAGTAGAACGGCTCGGTCCCGAAGCCGGCGCTTCGATTCTCGACGAGGTTCTCGGTCAAGTTGCGGACGATCCAGGCATAAGGGATATCGCCTGTCGCGACGTCGGCGAGCGCGCCGATCGCGAGGCCAGCCAGCCCGCCCTTGACGAGCGCGAGCCAGCCGCGCAGGTCGAGGCGCAGGGCCACCGCGGCGAGCGCCAGCACCGCCGGCGCATATTGGAACCGCACGACGCAGCACAGCGCCAGCAGCAGGCCGGCGAGGATCAGCTTGCGTCCGCCGAAATGCAGCAGCCACGCCGCCAGCACGAATAGCGAAACCGCGATCGGCTCGGACAAGGTGCGCCCACCGAAATAGACCAGCTCATACCATATGCACGCGGTGAAGGCGGCGATCAGCCCGTGCAGCCGAGACAGGCGAAACCCCAGCCCCGCAGCGCCGGCCACCGTCCCCAGCGCGAGCATCGCGCACAGCAGGCGGGGGAACAGCATGTCGGGGACGAGGCCCTCGGGGAGGAGATGGCCCAGCGCCATGGGTCCCGCGAACAGCAAGGGCAGGAACCAGGAACGCGCGCCGCCGCGAAATTCCCAGGTTTCGATCCATGGCCCCGAGGTCAGGTGGCGAGCGGGTTCGAGATACTGCCAGACCTCGTCGGCATGATGGAGGATCGGCCAGAAGGCGATGGCGATGCGCGCCAGCAGCGCTATGCCCAGCACGATCCAGAGCGGGCGGCCGCCCTCGCGCAGCAGCGCCGTCATGGACCCAAGACCGTGTCCACTGCCCTGGCCAGCGTCTTCGGATAATCCGTCGTATAGTGAAGCCCGCGGCTCTCCTTGCGGCGGAGGGCGGAGCGGACGATGAGCTCGGCGCATTGCAGAAGGTTGCGCAACTCGACCAGATCGGGGGTCACCCGAAAATGGCCGTAATAATCTTCAACCTCCTCGGTCAGCAGCTTGATCCGGTGCTGGGCGCGCTCGAGCCTCTTGGTGGTGCGGACGATGCCGACATAATTCCACATGAAGCGGCGGATTTCGGTCCAGTTCTGCTTGATCACCACCTCCTCGTCCGAATCGGCGACCCGGCTCTCGTCCCAGGCGCGGATCGGCGGCGGCGGCGGCAAATCGTCCCAATGGGCGGCGATATCGCCGGCCACGGCATCGCCGAAGACGAAGCATTCGAGCAGCGAATTGGACGCAAGCCGATTGGCGCCGTGGAGACCCGATTGGCTGACCTCGCCGACCGCGTAGAGGCCGGGCAGATCGGTTCGGCCGGCAAGATCGATGACGACGCCGCCGCATGTATAATGCTGGGCCGGGACGACCGGGATCGGATCGACCGAGATGTCGATGCCGAGCTCCAGCAGCCGCGCATGGATGTTGGGGAAATGCGCACGGACGAATTCGGGGTCGCGATGGCTGATGTCGAGATGGACGTAATCGAGGCCGAGCCGCTTGATCTCATGGTCGATGGCGCGGGCGACGACGTCGCGCGGCGCCAGCTCCGCGCGGTCGTCGAAATCGGGCATGAAGCGGTGTCCGGTGTCCGGGATCTTCAATTGCCCTCCCTCCCCGCGAACCGCCTCGGTGATCAGGAAGTTCTTGACCTCCAGATTGTAGAGGCAGGTCGGATGGAATTGCATGAATTCCATGTTGGAGACGCGGCAGCCGGCCCGCCAGGCCATGGCGATGCCGTCGCCGGTGGCGCCGCGCGGCGCGGTCGAAAAGAGGTAGACGCGGCCGGCGCCGCCGGTGGCGAGGATCGTGGCGCGGGCGGTGAAGGTTTCGACCTTGCCGGTCGCCCGGTCGAGCGCATAGGCGCCCCAGACATGGCCGTCGCCCGAATAGCGCTCGCCATGGCGGCTGGTGACGAGGTCGATCGCGACCATGTCGGGGATGAGCGTGACATTGGGATTGGCCGCGGCGGCCTTTTCCAGAGCCTGCTGAACCGCCCAGCCGGTGGCGTCGTCGACATGGACGATGCGGCGGTGGCTGTGGCCGCCCTCGCGGGTCAGATGCCACGACCTGCTGTCGTCGGCGACGTTGAACGGCACGCCCAATTCGGCAAGCCGGGCGATCGCGGCGGGCGCGTGGCCGACGACGAATTCGACCGTGGCGCGGTTGTTGAGCCCGGCGCCGGCGATCATCGTGTCCTCGATATGGCTCTCGAACGTGTCGCCGGGCTCGAGCACGGCGGCGATCCCGCCCTGCGCCCATCCGGTCGCGCCTTCGCCCTTGGCCAGCACCGCGACCTTGAAGCGCGAAGCCAGGTTCAGCGCCGCGGTGAGGCCAGCGGCGCCGGAGCCGATGACGAGGACGTCGAAATCGCGGAGCGAGCCGCTCATGCTTGGCCCGCCTCACGCCCGATGCCCCACGCCCGTTCGGGCTGAGCTTGTCGAAGCCCTGTCCTTCTCTTCGACGCGGAGAAGAAGGGCAGCCCTTCGACAATGATCAGATGCGGATGTTCCCCGGACATCCGCAGCCATGCCGGGGGCATGGCGACCCGATCATCAGGGCGAACGGTGGTTAAATGATTACCCATCCGTTCCCGTCGCCCGGGTGAGATTCAGGAACACGTCCTCCAGATCGGCCTCGCGGGTCGAGACGTCGACGATGCCCAACCCTTCGCGGTGAAGCGCCGCGAGCACGTCCCCGGCGTTGACCCTGTCCTTGCGGTAGGTGATCGCAAGCGTCCGGTCGCCCTTGAGCTCGATCTTGTCGAAGCAGTCGTTGACCGGCGCGGTCGCGACATCGCGGTCGACGACGACCTCCACGACCTTTTCCTGCGCCATGCCGACCAGGGTCCGAGTCGGCTCGTTGGCGATCAGCCGGCCGTGGTTGATGATTGCGATCCGGTCGCAGAGCTGCTCGGCCTCCTCGAGATAGTGGGTGGTGAGCACGATGGTGACGCCCTGTGCGTTGAGCGAGCGAACGAAGCTCCACAATTGCTGGCGCAGCTCGACGTCGACTCCCGCGGTCGGCTCGTCGAGGACCAGAATCGGCGGCGAATGGACCATCGCCTTGGCGACGAGCAGACGCCTTTTCATCCCCCCCGAAAGGGTGCGCGCATAAGCGTCGGCCTTGTCCTCGAGCCGCATCGCGCGGAGCAATTCCATCGTCCGGCGGTCCGCCTTCGGGATGCCGTAAAGCCCGGCCTGGAGCTCCAGCGCCTCCTTGGGCGTGAAGAAGGGATCGAACAGGATCTCCTGCGGGACGACTCCGATCGCCCTCTTGGCGTTGCGCGGCTGCTCGTCGATGTCGAAGCCCCAGATGCTGGCGCCGCCGCCGCTCTTGGAAACCAGGCCCGCAAGGATGTTGATCAGGGTCGACTTGCCGGCGCCATTGGGGCCGAGCAGGCCGAAAATCTGCCCGCGCGGCACATCGATGGTGACGCCGTCAAGCGCGCGCTTGCCGCCGGCATAGGTCTTGGCAAGGTCGCGGATCGAAATGGCGGCTTCGGCTTGGTCCATGGCGCGACGGAATAGCGGGACTTTCCCGCCTAGCGAAGCAGATTGTCCTTCGCTAAGCGTGGGCCATGGCCACCGACCCCTTCCTCCCCGAGATCGTCCACACCGACGGCCTGCGCGTCAGCTGCGACGGCGCCGCCGACATATCGCCGGCGCTCGGCCATCCGCGCGTCTGGCTGCAGATCGACGTGAAGGGCTTTGTCGATTGCGGCTATTGCGACAAGAGGTTCATCCTGAAGGGCGGGCCGGCGGACGACCGGGGCTGAGCCACGCCATGTCCGCAGACCGTCATGCTGAACTTCTTTCAGCAGCCAGTCCGGATGCGGCAAGGCGCTGGCGACCTGGACCCTGAAACAAGTTCAGGGTGACGAAAGGACGGAGCACCCTATATGACGGCCATGACCACAGACCCCCGCCGCTTCCTCTACCGTCCCGAGGGGCTCGATCCCGACAACGCGCTGCGCCTCACCACGGATGCCCTGAAGGGCTGCGACGATGGCGAGCTCTATCTCCAATATACCGCGTCCGAGGCCTTCGCCTTCGACGACGGACGGCTCAAGACCGCCGATTTCAACACCCAGGCGGGCTTCGGCCTACGCGGCGTCTCGGGAGAAACCACCGCCTTCGCCCAGGCCAACGAGCTGAGCGAGGCCGCGATCCGGCGCGCCGCCGAGACGATGGCGGTGCTGGATCCGGGTAAGAAACCGCGTGCCGCGCCGCCGCGGCGGACCAATGCGAAGCTCTACACCGACGCCGATCCGCTGAGCCTGATCCCGTTCGCGCGCAAGGTCGCGCTCTGCCAGGAGATCGACGCCGCCGCCCGCGCCCGCGATCCGCGAGTCGCCCAGGTTTCCGTCGGCTTGTCGGGAACGTGGAGCGTGATCGACATCGTCCGCGCCGACGGCTTCGTCGCCCATGACGTGCGGCCGCTTGTGCGCCTCAACGTCCAGATCGTCGCCGAGCGGAACGGGCGCCGCGAAACCGGATTCCACGGTATTGGCGGACGCTACCTCTATGATGAAATGTTCGAGCCCGCGACTTGGAGCCGAGCCATCGACGTCGCGCTCGCCCAGGCGCTGGTGAACCTCGATTCGGTCGCCGCGCCGGCGGGCGAGATGACCGTCGTGCTCGGCCCGGGCTGGCCCGGCGTGCTTCTTCACGAAGCGGTCGGCCACGGACTCGAAGGCGATTTCAACCGCAAGGGCAGCTCGGCCTTTTCGGGCCGGATCGGCGAGCGGGTGGCCGCGCCCGGCGTCACCGTGGTCGACGACGGCGCGATCGGCGGGCGCCGCGGCTCGCTGACCATCGACGACGAGGGCACGCCGACCCAGCGCAACGTGCTGATCGAGGACGGCATCCTCAAGGGCTATATCCAGGACCGGCTCAACGCCCGTCTGATGGGGGTCGCGCCGACCGGCAACGGCCGCCGCGAAAGTTTCGCCCACGCGCCGATGCCGCGCATGACCAACACCTTCATGCTCGGCGGCGCGGACGATCCGGGCGAGATATTGGCCCGCGCGAAGAACGGCATCTACGCGAAGAGCTTCGGCGGCGGCCAGGTCGACATCACGTCGGGCAAGTTCGTCTTCTCCTGCACCGAGGCCTACAGGATCGAGAATGGCCGGCTGGGCGCGCCGATCAAGGGCGCCACCCTGATCGGCGACGGTCCGACGGTGCTGACCAGGGTGGCGGCGATCGGCGACGACATGGCGCTCGACGAGGGCGTCGGCATTTGCGGCAAGGGCGGCCAATCCGTCCCGGCCGGCGTCGGCCAGCCCACCCTGCTGATCGAGGGAATCACCGTCGGGGGCACGGCGGCGTGAACCAGGGCCAGGTTCGCTCGGTCCTGGATTTCTGGTTCTCGCATGGCTGGGACGATTGGTGGAAGCCCGACCCGGCCTTCGACGCCGAAATCCGGGAGCGGTTCGAAACGCTCTGGAGCGAACAGCGCGAGCATGTGCCGGAGCATTTCCTCGGCTCCGCCGACGAGGCGCTGGCGGCCGTCATCCTGTTCGACCAGTTCCCGCGCAACATGTTCCGCGGCCATGCCGACGAGTTCGCCAGCGATCCGCTTGCGCGCGCGATCGCTCAGGGGGCGATCGACCGCGGCCATGACGACGGCATGACGCCGGACCGGCGGGGCTTCCTCTACATGCCGTTCCAGCATAGCGAGGAATTGCGCGACCAGATCCGCTCGCTGCTGCTGTTCACCGCCTTGGGGGATGCCGAGATGCTGCGTTACGCGAGGCTTCACCACGGCGTGATCGAGTGCTTCGGCCGCTTCCCCCACCGCAATGCGATGCTCGGCCGCAAGCCGACCGCGGTCGAGGCGGCGGCGGGCGACGTGGTGCCCTGGTAATGGCGCTGGTCGAGGCCGGCCGCTATCTCAACAGCTTCGAGGCTGGCCTTGCCAAGGCGCGGCTCGAGGCCGCGGGAATGATGAGCTTCGTCTTCGATACCCATATGAGCTGGGAGGGGATGACCGGGATCATCCCGATCCGCCTGATGGTCGACGACGAGGATTTCGAGGAAGCCCGGCGCCTGCTCGCCGACGGCGCTTGACAGCGGCGCTGTATTATTCCAACAATACACCTGTTGAGGCGGGGCGGGAAAGCGGGGTTCGCGAATGAGTGGAATTGGCGCGACGGTCCTCGATCTGGCGAACCTGAGCAAGACCTACGGCCGCCGCGGCGGCGCCGTGCGCGCCGTGCGCGGAGTCACGCTTTCGGTCGGCGCCGGCGAGGTCTACGGCTTCCTCGGCCCCAACGGCGCCGGCAAGAGCACGACGATCCGGATGCTGCTCGGCCTGATCGCGCCGAGCGCTGGGACGGTGCGGCTGTTCGGCCAGGATCCGCGCGCCCATCCAGCGGCGCTGCGCCGGGTCGGCTCGCTGGTCGACGGCGGCGCTTTCTATCCGTTCCTGTCGGGCCGCCGCAATCTGGAGGTGCTGGCGCGGACTCATGGCGGGGGCCATGAGCGTATCGATCCCCTGCTCGAGCAGGTCGGCCTGGCCGCAGACTCGAAGCGCAAGGTGAAAGGCTATTCGACCGGCATGCGTCAGCGGCTCGGCGTCGCCGCCGCTCTGCTTGGCGATCCCGAGATCGTCATTCTCGACGAGCCGGTGAACGGCCTCGACGTCGCCGGCATCCAGGAGATGCGCCGGCTGATCCGAAGCCTCGCCGCCGATCATGGAAAGGCGGTCTTCCTGTCGAGCCATTTGCTCAACGAGGTGCAGCAGGTCTGCGATCGAGTCGCGATCATCCACAAGGGCGAGGTGGTGCGCGAATCGACCGTGGCGGGCCTGCTCGATCAGGAT